>Ga0193952_1000038_pt1 | contig 58302 bp, 50 predicted proteins | sample BB_3_MG_FD_140368 | JGI IMG/M metagenome (GOLD analysis project Ga0193952, IMG submission 140368) | Microbial mat bacterial communities from the Broadkill River, Lewes, Delaware, United States - BB_3_MG | ecosystem: Environmental > Aquatic > Freshwater > River > Microbial mats | place: USA... | reverse complement strand
TTTGGTTATTCCAAATAAGCGATGAGCAACAAAGAGTGCGACATTTTTAAGCGCAACCCGTAGGGCTCAAGCCATTTTTGCCCCAGCAGTGTTAGAAATTCGCTCAAATAGAATAACTATTCCACGCTCTTTCTGCCTTGCTGGAACGAAAAATGGTTTGAGCAGAGCCTAATTATGAATTGTCAACAGACCCTAGGGAACCTCTAATTGAATCAGAGGTTCCTCAACTACGAATCAACCCTCGTCCATCTTCCATCTTCCATCTTTACAAATCACTTCGTATTTTGCCCAGTCTAAAAAACTGTTCATTGTCATATAACCCGTTGAACGGTCTGATCCCGTAATTTGCTTGTAAATAATCCCTGCATTTCCTTGTAAATCAATTTCTAAATCAATGACCTGACGTAAAGCCCAATCTTTTCCTAACTGTCCATTTGCATAATAGTGGCCTAGAAGGATTTTTTCACTCGATAATTCGCTGCTTTGTGAATGATGCATTGCCAAGTCAAAAATACGTTTTAAATCGGCTTCATTAACATCTACAAAAGAATCTATACCTTTTAAAGCACTCAAAAAGTCCTCGTGAGATAACGCTTCAGGCTCTGCTGCTTTGAACGTTTTTTTCATTAAAAAACTAGGATAACGTCGCCAGTGAAAGAATAAATTAAAAAGAACCGCTACGATTAAGATTATTCCAACATTCAATAACACTGGAAACAACACGAATGTGTAGCCCAATTGATGCAAAGTTTCTGATCCAATTACCGCGGTTAAGCCGTAGCACCACCAGGCGGATGAATAGCACGTAAATACGTCATTGCTAGAATAGATACCCCCACCGCTATTGCGGCAGCTGCCCATACGCTATCAATCAACAAAGCACAACTTACCCCAATAAAAGCTGAACTTAAATGACCAACAATTAACGGCCAAGGTTGTGACAGTGGTCCATGTGGGACGGCAAATAATAACACTGCTGAAGCCCCCATAGAGGCAACCAACAAGTCACTATCTTGAGGTAAAGTAAATTGTGAAAGCAAATAGATCAGTGCAATGGACAGCCCTCCACCCAAGCTAGAAATCCATTTTTCTTTATGGCTTGTCAGATTTTCTTCAATACCAAGCCATTTCATCCATCTTTGCATAAAAGCAACCTGTTTAAAATTAAATAATCAATGACCTTAAAATGAAATCAACTTAAACGCATATTGGCTTTCAATTTATATTGCCTTTATTATTTTTCTGCCGTCTTCTGTTGTTCACTTTGACTCACTCGCCTAATCATTTCAGCCGGTTTTGCAAGCTGGTCAAGCAAATAGTTTTTTAATTCTTCGGGGTAAGGCTGTTTTTCTAGTGCTACTTTCATACAGAGCAGCCAAGCGTCACGCTCTTCTTCGCCTACTTTCAAGTGAGCATGGGCTTTTGGGATATTTATTGAACCATACTTGTCCTGATAAATATCAGGACCATTCATCCAACCAGATAAGAAATACACGAGTTTGCTTCGTGACTCACTTAAATCATCTCGATGCATACTGCGAATTTTTTGAGCTTCCGGCAGAGCATCCATCGCATCATAAAAATCATCAACCAGTTTTACTAATCCTTCATACTCGCCAACCGACTGATAAGTCGCATCACCAAATCCGTACAATGTGTTTTTCTTATTCATTTGCTTTCCCCACTGTGTTAAAAAATAAAACCGGTATTCTGCAAACAAGTAGATCATTATTGTGCACCACTTTCCAGTTATGGGTACTCGCCCTGATATAGTCAATCACGCCTGAACTGATTTCACAATTTATCATAAGCAGCCTATACTGAGTCGCTTGCATGTAAAAATGTCGACGTATCAACTGTCGTTTTAGGTAGCTGGATTATTGGAGTGATCGCTATAAAAACCAATGAACTAAACCACTTAGGGAACCTCTAATCAAATCAGAAGATCCTTAGGTAACTGAATCACTGATTTAGCAAGGAATTCCAAAGCTATTTTAAAACGGTGACAAGAAACGTTTTATAAAACTTCTACACAAAATATAACCGAGAGAAGTTCAATAAAATTCAATGAAAAATTGCCGCAGGAGATGAAATTCCTGCGACAAGTGACTCAAGATTGAATCGGATAGATACTTCGGTAAAGAAACGCCTTGTTAGGCAACTTACCGAAGCTGGGGTTGGCTAGATTTGGAGGAATTAAGTCTTAACGACCCAATTTTTCTTCAAGCTCTAAGACTTTTGGCAAAGTACTCATGATTGAATCGGGATTCAAGCTCATGGCATCAATGCCCTCTTCAACCAAGAATTCTGCAAACTCAGGATAATCTGACGGTGCTTGACCACAAAGACTAATGTGCTTGCCATTGCGTTTTGCACCTTGGATTGCCCAAGTCACCATTTTCTTCACGCCAGGATCACGCTCGTCATAATCATAAGCGACCTTTTCAGAATCACGATCAACACCCAAGACCAACTGTGTCAAATCATTGGTTCCAATTGAAAAACCGTCAAAAAACTCCGAAAATTCATCAATCATTAATACATTGTTTGGAATTTCACACATCATGTAAATTTTCAAACCATTCGCGCCACGCACTAAGCCGTTCTTGGCAAGCGTATCAATCACCTCTCTCGCTTCGTTCACTCTGCGACAGAAAGGCACCATGATGACAATATTATCCAAGCCCATTTCTTCACGAACTTTTTTCAATGCACGACATTCCAATGCAAAGGCCGGCGCAAATTGTTCATCGTTGTAACGGGATGCGCCTCGGAAACCAATCATAGGATTTTCTTCATCCTGCTCAAAAGCCCTTCCCCCAATTAAGTTAGCGTACTCATTGGTTTTGAAATCTGATAAGCGAACCACCACCGGTTTAGGATAAAAACCGGCCGCTAAGGTTCCAATTCCTTCGGACAGCTTATCGATAAAGAATGTAGCGCCGTCACCGTTGTAGGGCTCAACTAACGCCTCTACCTTAGAACGCGCTTTATCGGATTTTATTAAATCAGGATTCAACAGGGCAAGCGGATGTGCTTGGATTTGAGTGTTAATAATAAACTCCATACGCGCCAAGCCGACTCCAGCATTGGGAATAAAGTTCGAGGCAAACGCCATGTCCGGATTCCCAAGATTCATTAGCATCTCGGTTTTTGGCATCACTAAATTATCCAACTCGGTTTCCACCACCTCGAATGGCACTTCGCCATCGTAGATTCGACCTTCATCCCCTTCGGCACAAGAAACCGTAATCAACTGGCCGGTTTTAATCGTATCCGTGCCTTTCGCACTTCCGACGACCGCTGGAATCCCCAACTCACGGGCAATAATCGCAGCATGACAAGTACGCCCACCGCGGTTAGTCACCAGCGCTGTGGCCATTTTCATAATCGGTTCCCAGTCTGGCGTCGTAATATCCGAAACCAAAATCTCACCGGCTTTGAATTCATGCAGATGATCAACTGATTCAATCACTCTCGCTCGACCGACTGCAATTTTGGCCCCCACTGAACGACCAATAATAATGGGAGTTTTTTCATCTACATTATTTAAATTAAATTGACGCAACACATTTGCTTGTTGTTGCGATGCCACTGTTTCTGGGCGTGCTTGAACAATAAATAGCTCACCGGTCACCCCATCTTTCGCCCATTCGATATCCATTGGTCGATCGGTGTTCGCACGAGCAGAATAATGGTCTTCAATCGTCATTGCATATTCAGCCAATTGCAAAACTTCTTTGTCATTGATACAGAATTTTTTTCGATCAGAATTTGGGGTGGGCACATTGCGAACCGGAAAACGATGCGTCTGGTCCGTCGAGTAAATCATTTTGATTTTTTTCGCACCTAAATGTCGTTTCAAAACGGAACGAAAACCTTTTTTATAGGTTGGCTTATGCACATAAAACTCATCAGGATCCACGGCACCTTGCACCACGTTCTCTCCTAACCCATAGGCTCCGGTAATCAGCACCGAATCACGAAATCCTGTTTCCGTATCAATAGTAAACATAACTCCAGATGCAGATAAATCCGAACGAACCATAATCTGCACACCAATCGAGAGCGCCACATCAAAATGGTCAAACCCTTGGTCAATACGGTAGTGAATAGCACGATCGGTAAATAAACTCGCAAAGCAGCGACGACAAGCATCAATGTAACTTGGAAGACCAGCAATATTCAGATAAGTGTCTTGCTGACCAGCAAAACTTGCAGTAGGTAAATCCTCAGCCGTTGCTGAACTTCGAATCGCTAAAGAGCCTTCTCCATTCATTTGTCCCATCAACTCTTCATAGGCCGCAACCATTTCTTCATACAGAGCGTCCGGCAAATGTGCAGAGTAAATCATTTCACGAATTTGATTGCCTCGTCGCTGCAAATCTCGTGGATCATCTGGGTCAAGGTTATCCAACAAATGATGCATTTCATCCAATAAGTTATTTTCTTCAAGTACTGCACGGTATGCATCGGCAGTGACCGCAAAACCATTTGGAACAGGAATACCTTTTGGAACAAGTTCTTGATACATCTCACCGAGTGATGCATTCTTCCCACCGACAACGGGGATGTCATCAATGGTAAGCTCATTAAAAAAACGGATAAATTGATAACTTGATTTTGATGCAGACTGAGACATAGCCAAACTCCCAATTAATTTCTGACAAATTTATATGTGTTTATATGTGCTTTATTATGTGCTTTATTATGTGCCTTAAACAAAAGGTAAATTTAAGTGCTGTTAAACAGTCAGTTAAATTTTGTAAACTACAATGCCATATTTCACAATAAATTGCGTAGTAATCTACAAAAAATTACTTAGCATTAAGCTTTTATTAGAAATTCGGACGAAAAGAAAATAGTCCGTAATAAAAAGATAAATTTGTGAGTGGCTATCCTCATTTGGAAAACACCATAAGATAAAAACTTCCGAGAAGTTCTAAGCCCAACAGTGCTAAATTTCTCAAAAAATTGTCTTTACTAAAACCAAGGAAATTATGCCTTTATAGTGGGCATAATCTGTCAAAATTAACCGGCCGGTTTCTCTACTACCAATCGAACAAAGCGCCCATTTGGGGTATTTTCAATGATTTCGAATCCAATCTTTGCAAGCATAAAAATCAAATCCGTCGCATGGTAACGATTATGCTCTAAAAAATGCTCAAAAACTTCTTCTAGCTTTTCTTTGTCATTTTTATTATTGGCATTTTCAGCTTGCCAAATTTCACCTTCAGGGAACTTATGGTTCAAATATGACTCAAGCGGCTGACGTACTAAGTCAATGATACAAAATCGTCCGCCGGGTTTTAACCAGTGGTAAATCCCACGAAACAAACTTACCGGTTGTGGCAACTCATGAATCAACATGTTTGCCATAATCACGGCAACCGATCCCTCTTCAATAGGCAAAATGCCGTCGGTTAAATCGGCTTGTAACAGGGTGGCATTTTCTGGCAACGTTAATTTAGCGGCATACATATAATTTGCAGCTTCCACACCAATCGCCTTATTGTCTGGGTAGCGTAATGCTAAATCATTGACAAACTGGCCAATCCCCGCACCTAAATCTAATAACAAATCGCCAGCAGAAATAGCAGGTGCCATTTGCGCATTCCAAAACTCCCAAAAATCCACATCATGACGCCGTTCATAAGACTGCGTAATCATTTTTCGAGCATGTTCCGCATCACCACCATGATGACGTAATATTTGTTGACCTCTTGCATGCAAATGCCCGTTTTGTTCCATCTGCTCCATACTTCTCCTCCTCGAATACCTAAGGACTTTTCAGCGATAGGCAGTATTTAAAAATTGAATCCAACGTTTTCCAGCCGTTTTAAATAGCTGTTCGCTGGCAAAAAAGTTGGCATCATAGCGTTTCACCAAACTCCAAAAACTTGCAGAATGATTCGGGTGCTGTAAATGGGCTAGCTCATGAATAATTAATGAATCAATCACCGATACCTCAGCCTGACAAATACGCCAATTAAATTGTAAAGAGGCATCCGACTTGCAGCTACCCCATCGTGACTTATAACTGCGCACTTCGAAACGGCAATAGTCCAAATTCATTGCGCTGGCAAATCGCGGTAAATTTAATTGCAAATAGCCGGTTAAACAACGCTTATACAGCTCTCCAAACACACAGCTGAGTATCCAATTAAGCGCCCAATTCAGGCAAGCTTTCAAAGTCTCCTGAGTCTGCACCTGCTGAAGAAACCTTTCAGAGTCCGAAAAGTTTTGTAATTCAGCATAGACATAAAATTTCACTTCCATAAGGCTATTATTCACAAAAATTAGCCACTCATCACTTTTGGGCAAATCTACAATAGGCGTAACTGAACGACTACATTCGAGTTTAATCTTCCAAACCGCTGGCCAAAAAGTCTGTTTACATCCAAGCAGAAAACGCTCTAGATCAATAACCTCGGAAGGCTTAACATTTTGTGTATTTTCAATTTCCTGCGACTTCGATCGTGTGCTTTTAGCGGAGTCCCAACGTTTTGCAAAAGCGGTTTTAAAACTCCGCCACTGCTTGGAATCAAGTGAGCATTCAAAACCATTTTCCATCATTTCTGACTGAACCTTTTTAACAGCCAGTTCTACCGGAAGCTTTTTTCCAGCAAACTCAATATCGCTTAAATAGCCATTCCTTGTGGTACAAGGGTGCTTCTCATTCCGTTGCTGACAAAAAACTTCCCCAGCATGATGACCAAAATCCAAATACTCGCGTTCATTTGTTCTGTCGGAAGTACTTGAATCGGAATTTGGCGAATTAGACATCAGCCATTTACGGTAAGCACGACGAAGCCAAACAAGATTTTCAGATAATAACCTTTCAATTTGAGTGCCTCGCAAATGCTTTGGTACTTCAATCACCGGCCGGTTAGATTCGAACTTAAGCGCGATAGTTTTTCTACGACGACCTTGTCTTACTGGCAACTCAACAGAAGTTTTCTCATCTTCAAGCAACAGTGAAAAATGCAAAAGCGTCTCCTCTATCCATGTAAAATCCAACTCATAATTATTCGAATGCTTTGCTTGAAAGGTTTCAAATCCGTATGAAAACTTGCACCTCAACCAATACAGCCATTGCGCCTAAAGCCGATTCAGAAAATCGAGCAAAACACATTCAAATCACTGGCGACGACCAAACATCCATTCTGGAACTATTAGCACTCTCCAGTAGTCTAACAAAATCCACTATTAAAACGGCCGCGCAAAAAGGCGCTGTCTGGTTAAGTAAACTCGCCAACAAACCAGAGCAAAAAACCGAATACCCAAACTCTGCCCAAAGCATCGATAAAACAACCAAAACGAAAAAAGCTGAACGAATCCGCCGCTTAAAACGCCCATTAAAGTCGCACGAGCAGGTTGATTTCTACTACAACCCCGACGTGCTTGAATCTGTCACACCCGAGGCACAGTGCTTGTTCGATGGCAAAGAATATTCTGTTTGGCTGAAACCTCGCGGCATGTTTTCACAAGGTTCTAAGTGGGGCGATTTTAGCGCGCTTTATCGATGGGTTGAGCTCTATTTTCAGAATTTAGGTGAACCCAGACAAAGCTGGATCGTTCATCGATTAGACCGAGCCACTCGGGGGTTAATGATCATCGCGCACAGTAAATCAATGGCGCGAGATTTCAGCCAGCAGTTTGAACAAGGAAAGATTCACAAAATCTACCAAGCGAATGTCCGAGGAAACCTTTTGAAAACCATTACAACCATAGATTCACCTATACCGGCCGGTGGATTTCAAATCGTCTACGAAAATCAATCTCAGCAAATATCACATATTTTGGTCACAGATAAGATTGATGGTAAAGACGCCTTATCCGAAATTTCTATGTTGCATTACTGTGCAGAAAACGACATAAGTCGCTTAAAAATCACCTTGCATACAGGGCGTAAACATCAAATTCGTAAACATTTAGCCTTTCTGAATAGCCCAATTATTGGAGATCGACTATATGGAAATATCGTTCTGAGTGAACCTCAGAGCATAAGTCTTGATGCACACGATTTACAGCTCACTGCGTATTCACTTAACTGGACTTGTCCACTGGACAACCAACTGAAAGAGATAACACTTAGCGAACACCAACTTGACTTGCTGTCCTGCCAAAATGCAACAGATGCCGCTTCGTAATATGTTCTTTTTCGAATTCAGATTTCGTATTAAAGGCACCTATTTTTACAGTGCACACCACTTGATCTTCGAGAAAATACTCTCTAACAATCAAGAACTTAAGTTAGTTCCTGAACCGAACAACCCATTTGACACCAACGCAGTCACACTTTGGCTCCCTTTGCAAAATCTGCCGATCTCCTTACAAAACAATCAAACACTTGAACATGAAAAATGGCAGCTGCAAATATTGAACTATCAATACTTATACCGTTTACCTACCAAGTTATCCAGAAAGTTATCCACAAGCCATCTCACGCCAGAAACAAATTCATCCGTTAATTTGAGCCCCATCCAAATAAACTTTAAAAATTTACACTGGCATTTTATGCCTCACCAGTGGTTAATCGGTTATCTGCCTAGACGTCTGGCAAAACTTGTAAACCCATTAAATACGCTAGAATTATCAGCTTCATCCAAAATCAGACTTAGAATCATTCAGATTGAATCGGCCGGTAAAATATTCGCGAAACTTGAACTGCATTCCTCTTTTTTCCAAATGATAAAGCTCGGAATTCAGCTCATTAGAGTTAAACATCACAATGAATTTTTCTGGAAACTCAAACTTCGGAAAAGATAAAGCACCAGACATTCTCTAAAACCAATCTATAAAACCCGAACTCTTTAAAACTCAATATCAACAATATCCCCTGTAAATCTGTGAAATTTTTAACTTCAAGAGAATAAATAGGATTAAGATAACCACTATTAAGCAAAGATTTACCCACATGACAAACCCATTCAGCGGCATGCCTTGCCACTGCTTGAGATAAAATATTTATGCCCGGCACGCACTACGATAATGACCATTCATTCATAGAAGACCTTTCATTCGATTTGAAAGTTGTTGCAAATCGCATGATTCGCGACGACTCACTTGAAATGTTGCTTCTAAACCTCAGAAGCTTGCACGGAAAAGCGTTCGAAAGCTTTTATATTGAAGGCATCACACAAGCTGACAAAGAACGAGTCATTCACGCCTGTATTATTGCCAAAATCACCTCTTTCGATAAAACGCTGTATTTAATTTCTGACCATCAGCAGTTTTTAATAGAGACTCTCTATTCATCACTCAGAGCTCTACTACAACGTTATTTCGATGATCGTCCACTGACAGAAGAGAACATTCTTCGCTATATTAAAATCTCACACCCTCGCACCTATGAATGGATTCATAGAACGGACGAAGAAAGCAAACGTAAACTGGCAATTCACAAACGCCGAGACAATAATCGTCGTTATTTTCGTTATAAGGCAGATTTGAAATATCATTTCATCCGTATCGGTTCACATGAAGGCATTGAAGAGTTACAAGGCGACATCTACTCAAGTGGTATTCAGCATTTCACTGAGATCGTGAATGAAAAACTCGATTTGCTGATGCGAAATTACCAAAAAAACATTCATGATGCGTTGGCAAATAGCTTTCCAAGTGCTTATCAACTTTTTTTGGTGGTTATGGAACGTGTCGAATACTTGCGTAATGTATTAAACGGGGTTTCCGTCGGACACCTGCCACTTGAAGATGCCAAAACGGCTTTGCGTGAAACCTTAGACAACGAAATTGATTGCAGCTCGCTTCATGGCAACATCCGCACCGAGAGCATTCTTCGAGATTTTGATGAGAAAATCCAACAAATCAGTCGCAATACGTTGATATTGATTGAAAACTCTACGCCCCATCGACTTTATGAAGGCCCTGTGCTGGAAAAATTGAAAATTGACCGAGACATCAAAGCCTACAAAGAGAAGAAAAAAAGCAATAACTCCAGTTTATTGATGTCCTTTATCGATCTGTATCATTACGCCCTGCTTTTAGAGAAAATCTATAACAACATCTCAGCAAGCAACTACATTATTATCTTTCCAGAGTATTGGTCGTCCGATTACCATGATGCCTCTCCGGGAGGTTTTTCACTGTACAGCCAGTTTTTAGTCGAAGTTAACGATATCCTAGAGCTATTTTTGCAAGTCAATATTTCCAGCGATCCGGAAAAACCGATTTATGAAATATTGCATCAACGCAGTAAAGTCATCCGTATCAATGCACGACAAGATTTAGGGGCTTATCAAATTTCCTGCCAATTTATCAATGCAACCGAGCACAACATGGGCATTTTGCGTAAAGCCCTGCAATCCCAAGAAATTGTAGATGCATTCAATTCTGCAGGCTTTATTGACGAACAAGATTAGTCATTTCAAGATGAACCAATTTTGATACACTGCGCCCATAATTTTTGTGTCCTCAACTCAAACGGGAAACGCTTATGTCAACCGCTGAACTGCAACCGAATGAACTCTCAAGCTGTCTAGAAGCACTAGACCAATCCAATGACTTTCAAGTTTTACGTCGCCTTAAACCGACCAAAGCCTATCAAACCGCTCCGGCGACAGGAAAAGTCCATAAAGTCTGTATTATCGATACCGAGACCACTGGTTTAGACACACAAAATTGTGAAATCATTGAACTGGGCTACCAAATCATCGAATTTGACTCACAAGGAAAGCTTTATAAGGTTCTAGCCGCCAAGAACTTTTTAAATGAACCTGAGGGTGAGATTACAGCGGAAGTGACCCAAGTGACAGGATTAACATTTACAGATGTCGAAGGACACCAAATTCCTTGGCACGAAGTGCAAACAGATTTAGCGGATGTCACACTTTGTGTGGCCCATAATGCTGGATTTGACCGGCCGGTATTGGAACGTTATGAACCGCTATTTGTGGACAAAATATGGGGTTGTTCGGTGCAACAAATTGACTGGCAAGCACTGACCGATGTGGGTTCTCGCAGTCAAGAGTTTTTGTGTTGGAAAATTGGACAATTCTTTTATGATGCTCACCGAGCGCTTGATGATGTTCAGGCGCTTTCACAATTGCTTTCACTGGAAATTGGTTCTAATCAACAACCAGCCTTAAGCTTTTTATTACAAGCAGTTCGTCAAAGTAAAATCATTGTCAAAGCCACAGGCGCGCCATTTGATGTCAAAGACGAGCTACGTAAACGCGGTTATCGCTGGAATGCGGACGCCAGAGTTTGGCAAAAAATGATGGATGAGCAACGCTTGGAAGAAGAAACGGTTTGGTTAGCGGCAAATTCAACGCCTAATCCAACAGTCGTTAAACTCAATGCCAACGACAGCTTTTCAGTACGAGCTCAATAACCAAACGTGTAATCAAAGAGCCAAAACACAACCGGCCGGTAAATTAATGATCTTTACCGGCCGGTTATTTAGGGAACCTCTAATGGATTCACCTTAGAAAAAAAGTCTCTAACTTAATTCCCAAAAGAGAAAAAGCCACCTTCAATCGGACGCTGAGCATCCAGTGCAGACATCCCTTTCACACAACGGACAACCAGCCAAATAATCCAGAAAAGAATCACCAACCAACCGACAATAATCACTGATAGCAAAGAACCGACAATTAAATAGGCCAAACCATACCAGAAGGTTCTGATTTGAAAACTATAATGCGAGTTTAACCAATCAGGATTTTCCTCACTTCGTTTAACATAGGCAAAGATAACCCCCACAAGCGCCGTCAGCCCAATCACTAAACCGACCAAATAGAGAATGTAATTAATCTTTGCTGACGACACATTCGCTTCGACTAAGTTATTCGCTTGCGGCTTTTCAGCAACTGAAGGCGTTGAATTTTGTGAGGGGGGTGTAGTTTGTTCTGAAATAGGTTCCGACATGAGTAAACTCCAAAAATATATATTTTTCTATCTTTCAAACACAATGATTAATCTCATTGGAAATCGATGGATTTGCAACAATCCAACTCAACTATTATAGACAGCTCGGTAAGGATAAAAGTCAGCAGTTTGCCCTATAAAAATTAATCTATATCAATTTATATCAATAAAAACGCCGATAAAACGCCTTTATTCAAAACCTTTTTATCATGCAAACAGTTTATTGAACAACATACCACCCCAAACCATAAACGCAATCACAAATGAGATAAGAACCGCAGCAGAGCCTTGATCTTTTGCTCGCCCGGAAAGCTTATGGAAATCCGAACCCACTCGATCCACTACACTTTCCACAGCCGAGTTTAGTAACTCTACCACCATGACCAAGAGCAAAACTGCGATCAGCGCAATCCACTCCAATAAAGTCTCACTCAGCCAAAAAGCCACAGGCAATAACAGGGCAAATAACCAAACCTCTTGACGAAACGCGGCTTCATGTTTCCAAGTCGACTTAAAGCCTTTCCATGAATATCTGGCGGCATAAATTACACGTTTAAATCCAGTATGGGGAGATTTCATTGAATACAACTCTCTGCTTTATTTAGAAATGGTAAACACGTCTGCAACACCCCGTCCCCGCATATCAGCGGCCGCTTCAATTTTCTCTGAAAATTTTGTAATCACCTGAACATCTCCCAAATAATTATTGCGCTTCAAATGATACCCCATCAGTTCTAACCCCTCTTGGGTTTCAACAGAAAGCTCAGGGTGAAAAGCAATTTGATTTTTAGGCAGCAGTTGATGATGGACGCGAGGCGCATCAATCGCCTGCTTTGACGACATTTGACGTTCATACACATTAATGAGCGTTTGAAAAATGGAGGTAATAATAGTCGAGCCACCCGGCGTTCCCAAAACCATTTCTACAGATTCTCCTTGAGTAACAACCGTCGGAGTCATGGATGACAGCATCCGTTTTTCCGGCGCTATCGCATTCGCACTTGCGCCTACCACGCCAAACACATTGGCAACGCCAGGTTTTATTGAGAAATCATCCATTTCGTTATTCATTAAAAAGCCAGCTTTCTCAATAAATACACCATTTCCAAATGGCATGTTCAAGGTATAAGTATTAGAAACGGCATTGCCCTGCGCATCAATAATAGAGAAATGCGTTGTTTCGGGCGACTCGACAATACCCGGCTTAATGGATTCAGTGTCAGAAATTTCATCCAACCGCACACTCTTTGCACGCGTTTGTAAATAGTCTAAGCCCATCAGTTTTTGACTAGGCACCTCGACAAAATCAGGGTCACCTAAATAGTGCGCACGATCGGCATAGACACGTTTGCTGAGTTCAGCATAAAAATGCGCCCTGACAACCGACTCAGGAACGCCCTCTTTTTTGGCCTGCTCCAACTGCTCAATATACTTTGGTTTTAAAATCTCATACAACTTGAGCAACTGTACCAGAGCAATACCACCAGAACTTGGAGGAGGTGCCGACACAATGGTTTTACCAAACCACTCTCCCACAATCGGTTGTCGCCATTTCGCTCGGTAGCCGGCTAAATCTTTTGAAGTAATTAATCCCTTATGCTCCTGAACCTGCTCAACCAGTTGTTTGGCCGTTTCACCGAAATAAAATTCTTTTGCGCCATTCTTTGCAATCCGTTGCAGAGTTTCCGCTAATTCCGGTTGAATAAACAGCTCACCTGCCTTACGGTTCTGCAAAAAGCGCTGAAAGTTTAACTTCGATTTTTCACCGGCCGGTGCATTTTGCTGAATCCAGTTCTCAAACCATTGCGCGGTTTTAAACATCGATTCTGGCATTGCAAACCCTTGCTCTGCCAAACGGATTGCAGGCTGCAATAACTTTTCCCATGGCAGAGAAGCAAATTGCTGATGCACCTGCCACATTCCCATAACGGTTCCCGGAACACCCGATGCTTGGTAACCAATCAATGACTGATAAGCGACCACTTCCCCCTGTCTATCTAAATATAAATCTTTAAATGCCGCTTGAGGCGCCATTTCTCGATAATCCAAAAAATAGCGATTGCCAGCTTGTTGAGTCAGTTGCGCAGTCTGTATTTTCTCGTTGTCCTGTTTCAAATTTTTTGGAGAAAGACTTGGCAAAACAAGTGTCATAAAACCGCCACCGCCAATATTACCAGCCTCAGGATAAGTCACCGCCAACACAAACGCAGCGGCAATCGCTGCATCAACGGCATTACCGCCCGATTGCAAAACTTGTTTTGCCGCATTTGCACTGTATTTATCCGGCATAGCCACAGCCGCCATAGATTGCTTAAGCCTTGAATCAATCTTGACTGAATCTGATTGCGCAGTGACAAGCGATTGACTCAATTCGGACTGACTCAGAACACTCTTTTGGGTGTTAGAAACACTTGTTTGTGGCACTGTTGCCAAATCTTGAGCAAAGGTTTGATGCGGCGCAAAAACTAAACTTGCCGTCATCACCCACATCATAAAACAGAACGTTTTCTTGGTTATCAGCCTCAATTTGTCAGTGATAGACAAATTTCTGAATGTTTTAAGTGAGAATGCACGATAATTTATCGAAGGTTGAAGATACTTGTCGACTCGCCAAGTCATAGAAGAACACCTATGTTTAATAGATTTAGACTAAATATGTCTCAATGATCTGCAGTGAAAACGACTGCAAAAGTCATTTGAATCTGATTACAATAACTGAAACAAATTGCTCAGGTAAAGATTTTCAAGCAAAAGTTTATAATACTTTGCTTATACCTATGAGCAACATGGATTAACAGAGGAAAATGCAATGAACGCTTTGAAAAGAACATCGATTAAAAAATCCTTTATCCCACTATTAGGTGCCTTGCTGATATCTGGATTTTCGTCTCAAAGCTCTGCTGACGAAATGATTTCGACCGACTCTGAGCCCCAATTAACGGAAGCAACAACCGATATTGACTACGATAACACCATTCGCAGCTTCAAAAACTCAGTACAGTCCGCAGCGTTTTTTGATCATGCCTACGGTTATGCAATATTTCCAACCATTGGTAAAGCCGGTTTTGTGATTGGCGGAGCTTATGGACAAGGCCGAGTTTATGAGCAAGGACAGTACACCGGTATGACGGAAATGTTCCAAGGTTCGATTGGTTTTCAGTTTGGCGGACAAGCCTTCAGTCAAATTATCTTTTTCCAAGACCAACGAGCTTATGACGAATTTACCAGTGGGAGTTTTGAATTTGGCGCTCAAGCGTCAGCGATTGTAATTACCGCAGGTGTATCCGGTGAAGCATCCACCAAAGGAACTTCGGCAACAGCAAACGCTGGGCAAAGCTATGTGGCAGCAGATGGGCAATATTACAAAGGGATGGCTGTTTTCAATTTAGCCAAAGCGGGACTTATGTACGAAGCAAGCTTAAGTGGGGCTAAATATAACTTTAAACCTGGCTATTAACGTCTAACTTTAATCAGGTTTTACAATACATTAAATATACCGGCCAGTGAAAATTGACAGTAAACAGTTTTCACCGGCCGGTAAAGATCCAAAACACCCAACAGGTTTTAAATCTTTAAATCATCGACTAACTTCGATCAGTCACTTGCAATAAGTGATAACCAAACATCGTTTTCACAGGCCCCTCAACCGAGCCAACTTCAGCGCTAAAAACTACTTTATCAAACTCTGGAACCATCATCCCTGGACCAAATTGGCCTAAATCTCCACCCTGTTGACCAGACGGACATTGAGAATGTGCTTTTGCCAATTCTGCAAAATCAGCACCCTCCGAGATTTGCTGCTTAAGAGCCAAACACTGCTCTTCTGTTTCAACCAAAATGTGACGTGCTGTTGCAAGTGCCATGAACTTCTCCTATTTAGTCGACTATTTATATTGTTCAGAATAGACGAGTTAAACTGCGTTAAAACGCATTAATTTAAAAAACAGCTAGTCTATCAAACTTGAACACTTATTGATCAAAGTAAACTTAACAAAGTCTCCCACAGCGACTCTCTTCGACTTGAAGCGATTAACACAACTCAAAAATTTACACTTTTAGAGGGTCAACTTTTATAATACCGCCTATGAAAAATGAGACTAATTTCACGCAAGCGTTTGCGCAAATCCCTATGCAGGCCGTTGGCCCTTTTAAACTCATCGGCGATGTCGAAGTCGATGACTTAATGGTACCGATGGCGACTTACGAAACACCGCTTTGGCCTTCAGTCGCTCGCGGAGCTCGCGTTGCTGCTCATTCAGGAGGGATTCGTGTCACCCTTGTTGATGAACGTATGACTCGATCTATTCTGTTACAAGCGCCAAATGCTGGCATTGCTGCCAAGTGCATTGCTCAATTGCAAGCTTCACAAGACGACTTGCAGACAGTTGTTGCGCAATCCAGCCGTTTTGCAAAGCTTATTGACACCCACTTTCAAATTGTCGGCAACTTGATTTATCTTCGCTTAGAGTTCAAAACTGGCGATGCCTCCGGTCACAATATGGCGACAAATGCCGCAGATAACTTAATCCCTTGGATTTTGCAAAATTACCCTGACTTAGACTATGTCTCTATTTCCGCTAATTATTGCACCGATAAAAAAGTTTCTGCCGTGAATGGAATTCTTGGACGAGGAAAATATGTAGTGTGTGAATGCACGATTCCGGCCAAGTTTTGCAAACGTTTTCTGAAAACCACTCCTCAAGCCTTAGTTGATTTGCATATTAAAAAAGATTTGATTGGCAGTATTGTGTCAGGCGGATTAAGAACAGCAAATGCACATGTAGCCAATATGCTCCTTGGGTTTTACCTTGCAACAGGTCAAGATGCTGCAAATATTGTCGAAGGCTCTCAAGCGATTAACCATGCAGAAGTTACCCCAGATGGTGACTTATATTTTTCAACCACTTTACCCAACCTAATTGTAGGAACGATTGGAAATGGTAAAGGCTTAGATTTTGTACTTGAAAACTTGGAATTATTAGGCTGTCGTAATCCCAATGTTGAACCGGGTGTCAACGCTCAGCGACTAGCCTGTATTGCCGGAGCTACCGCATTTTGTGGCGAGCTATCGTTGCTGGCGGCGCAAACCAATCCTGGTGAATTGATGCAGGCGCACATTAAACTCGAACGCGCAGCCTCGGAGCAAATGCAACAGGCAGAACAAGCAGAATGAGTCGAACGCCTACCCACTCAACCGAAAGAGAATTGATTACTCAGCGCAAGCAAGATCATATTCAAGCCGTGCAAGAAGATCCAAAAGTCGAGCGCCAACAATCTGGCTTCGATCAAATTCAACTGATGCACCGCGCACTGCCAGAACTTGACTATGACAAAATAGACACCTCTTGCGAGTGGCTTGGTTATTCAATGAGCTTTCCACTGCTCATTTCTTCCATGACAGGCGGTGGCGCTACCAATCTAGAAAAAATCAATATTCATTTAGCTGAAGCAGCAGAGGCGACTCGTATTCCTATGGCTGTAGGTTCTCAAAGAGCCATGCTGGAAAACCCAAAGGCGGCCAAAAGTTTCAAGCTAAGACAATATGCACCAAATGTACCACTGATTGCCAATATTGGCGCTGTGCAATTAAATTACGGTGTCACCCACGAGCTGATTCAAAAAGCCATTGATACACTTCAAGCTGACGCACTTTATCTGCACCTAAACCCACTTCAAGAAATCATTCAACCTGAAGGTGACCGAAATTTCAGCCAACTTTTTGACAAAATCGCACAGCTTGTTAAAGCACTCGATGTCCCTGTTATCCTAAAAGAGGTCGGCAGTGGTATGAGTGCTCAGGATATTGAGCGAGGGATTCAAGCTGGCGTTGAATGGTTTGATTTAGCCGGGCGAGGAGGCACCTCTTGGAGCAGAATTGAAGCACACCGTTCTGAAAATAATCTGGGAATCTTATTTCAAGACTGGGGGCTGACAACCGTCCAAGCGCTAAGAATTTCACAAGCCTACCAGTCCCGTGCTAACTTCATTGCCAGCGGTGGCATCAGAAATGGTATAGAAATGGCGAAAGCTGTTATAATGGGCGCCCAATTTTGTGGGGTCGCAGCGCCATTATTGGGGCCTGCCAGCGACTCTACGCAAGCGACTATTGATAAAATTTTGCAGTTAAAACAAGAGTTTAATACTGCCCAATTCTTACTTGGTCAAGCAAATTTACAAGGTTTGAGACGCAATCAAGATTTGATTTTAACGGACTTCTTACCGGCCGGTAATTAACATATACGCAGATAATGACATTTATGAAAGTTGGCATTGATTTATTACATTTTGCGACCTCTGACTACTTCCTAGGCTTGGATACTTTTGCCAAGGAAAAAGGCACAGATGTAAATAAGTACTTTGTGGGAATCGGCCAAGAAAAAATGTCCATTGCTCCGCCAGATGAAGATGTAGTGACTTTATCGGCTAAAGCAACCGCTCCAATCCTTGAACAAATTGATAAAAATGAAATCACAGCCATCCTGTTTGCCACAGAAACAGCCGTAGACCAATCAAAATCAGCCGGCGTATTTTTGCACGGCTTACTCGACCTTTCCAAACATTGTCGCGTAATCGAACTCAAACACGCATGCTACGCTGGCGCTGCTGGCCTTCAAATGGCGACCAGCATGGTTAGAGCGAATCCAAAAGAAAAGATCCTAGTGATTGCTGCAGATATTGCACGCTATGATGTCGATACTTCTGGTGAAGCCACACAAGGCTGTGGCGCTGTTGCCATGCTGATTACAGAATCCCCTCGCGTGATTGAAATCGAACCGGGTTCCGGCTATTTCACCGACGATGTCATGGATTTCTGGCGTCCGAATCATCGCTCAACCGCGCTGGTTGATGGCAAATATTCAACCAAAGTATATTTGAACAGCCTGAAAGAAGCTTGGAGCCATTTCCAACAACAAACGGGCAAAGTCTTTGAAGATATTGATTACTTTTGCTACCACATCCCTTTTACCAAAATGGCCGAAAAAGCGCACAAAACCTTGGTAAAAAAAGTGGGTAAAAAATTCTCAGAAGAACAGCATGATACTCAAACCTTACCTAGCCAGCTATACAACAGAATTGTTGGCAATAGCTACAGCGCATCACTATTTGTTGGGTTTATTTCATTACTAGATCATGTTCAACCTAGTCTTGAAAATAAGCGAGTCAGTTTTTTTAGCTACGGCTCGGGTTGTGTTGCAGAATTTTTCACCGGAATCATTCAAAAAGGCTATGAAAAAGTTTTAATGACGCAAAGCCACAAACAACAAATTGAACAACGTCAAGAGTTGGATTACCCAACCTATCTTAAGTTTTATCATCAGACTGATTACAGTTTAGAAAACTTAGAGCTACCGAAAATCAATAAAGGCAAGTTCCGCCTATCGGCGATTGAAAATTACAAACGCATTTATACTGCAAATAACTCCTAGCACTGAATAAATCCGTTGCTAGGGACAAGTTGTTAAACATGAATTTTCAAACGACCTCTCAAACGATTACCGCACATAGCCAATCCCCTGCAAAATTGATTGTCTCAGGTGAACATGCTGTCGTTTACGGCCAACCCGCGCTTAGCCTTCCTATCCCATTGTTAAGTCACTGTCAGATAAGCATCTCAGCAGCAGATAAAACCCATTTTGAAATTGCTTTATCGGATTTGGCACAAAGCCAAGAGTTTTCACTCGCAGATGTTGAACAACTGACTTCAAACATTGAAATGCGTTATAAACACTTCAAAGACAATACCTTAACCATTGATCAAGTACTAAAGACAGACTTTGATTTAATCCTGATCACTCTTAAAAAGTTTGCCGATTTTTGCAAAATCCCTACCGGCCGTTGGCAAATAATAATTTCTTCAGAAATTCCTCTGGAACGCGGTCTCGGCTCTTCCGCCTCAATTATTGTCAGTCTGTTAAAAACATTGGAAAAAGTCAGCCAGTCAAAACTGCTCGACAATTTTTTCTCTCTTGCCCAAGCCATAGAAAACTATCAACACGGTAACTCTAGCGGCTTAGATCCAACAACGATTTATCAAAACCGTCCGCTCATCTATCAAAATCAAAAATTTTCTGAACTGAATCTTGGAAAGCTTCCCCAACCGCTCAGTGCTTGGTTAATTGATTCTGGTAAATCCAAAAGCTCAACCGGCGATACGGTATCTCATGTTCGCAACCACTTTAAAACCCATCATGGCATTTGGCAACAATTCTCCAATACAACACAACAGTTACTGACTGCATGGCAAACAAATAATGCTCAAAGTCTTTTAAAATGCGTTCATTCGAATCAACAATTACTTTGTCAAATCGGCGTGGTTCCCAAAACACTTCAGACTTGGTTAACAGAACTTGAACAACAAACTGCTGGTGTTGGAAAAGTTTGCGGTGCAGGAGCGATTGAAGGTGATTCCGCCGGAATCGTGTTATTTTTATCTGAAAACTCTCCTGCAGAATTTTGCCAACAACATCAACTTACCTTTTTTGCATTGGATTTATAAATGACAGCCAACCATTTTGTCAGTCGCGCCCCCGCAAATAGTATGATTTTGGGCGAACATAGCGTTGTGTACGGACAACCAGCTATTGCTTGCGGTCTTGAACAATGGATTGAAATTCAATGGACACCGATTCATACACCGACCATTGAAATCGAATCAGAACTAGGTTCATTTCAAACCGACCTCGATAACATTCAAATTGATTCGAAACTTAAATTTATTGGTCATGCACTTAAGGCGTTTCAAAAACAACTTTCCTCTCAACAGCAAGGCTGGCAGCTGAAGGTGCATAGCGAATTTTCATCGACTATCGGTTTGGGTAGCTCTGCCGCTGTTCTGGCAGCTTGTTTAGCTGGCTTAAATCATGTGTGCCGAACAAACCAAGACTTTTCTGAACTTTGGCACATTGGCAAAAAGATTATTGTCGACATTCAAGGCCGAGGCTCAGCAACAGACTTGGCGGCAAGTCTCTTTGGTGGTTTGGTTTTCTTTCAACCGCCCGCAAAAAACCAGCGGTTAAAAATACAATCCATTTCAGCTAACTTGAACCTTATTTTGGTTTACTGCGGTTACAAGACTGCTACGGCAGAAGTACTCGCCCAAGTTGCGCAAAATTGGCAAAGCAAACCACAAGAGCTGACGAAAATTTACCAAAAGATGGGCACCATTACTCAACATGCCTATCAAGCCCTTATGCACAATCGACTGAGTGTTTTTTTTCTTTGCATTGAACAATATCAAGCGTGTATGCGTGAACTTGGCGTAAGTGATGCCACTCTTGAGAAAATCATTGACTTACTTAACCACTGTCCAAATATTCAAGCGGCTAAAATTTCTGGCTCAGGATTGGGAGACTGCGCACTGGGGATTGGTGAGTTTTTCCCAGAACGAGACGACAATAACCTGCTAACTCACTGCCCAATTAAAACGGAACTCAGCGAATACCTTCAACTACAACTGCCGATTTCAAATCAGGGCGCTCACCTCATACACACCATGAAAAAGGACATACACTAATGTCAAGCAGCCGAGCACAAAGCTTTATCCACACTGTTTTACAAAACAGTGCAAACCCAAGCCCCCTTTCAATAGTGAAACCCAATGGGCATGGCCAAGCACCCGTCAATATTGCTTTGAGTAAATATTGGGGAAAACGTGATGCTGAATTAAATTTACCGATTAATGGCTCTGTTTCGATCAGTTTGCCAGGCTTAGGGACGACAACACAAATCTCGGTTTTTGAAGGCAATGAAGATTGCATTTCGTTGAATGGCAAAACTTTACCGGCCGGTGATAAATTTGCCAAACGCTTATCTGATTTTTTAGGCTGGTTTCGCAAAAGTAGCACCACGGCTTTTAAAGTTGATACCACAAACTCAGTCCCGACTGCGGCGGGACTTGCATCATCTGCCTCTGGCTACGCTGCGTTAGTATTTGCCTTAGACGACTTATTTGGTTGGCAATTGAGCAAATCACAGCTCTCATTACTGGCTCGCTTTGGCAGTGGCAGTGCTAGCCGTTCAGTCTACGATGGATTTGCGATTTGGCACAAAGGCGATTCGGATAACGGCTTGGATAGCTTTGCAGAAGAAATCAACGTTACCTGGCCAGAATTTACGATTGGCTTAGTCAAAGTTGATACCCAAGAGAAATCAATAGGCTCAACGTTGGGTATGCAACAAACAGTGGAAACCTGTGACTTGTATCAAAGCTGGCCGCAACAAGCAGAACGAGACATTCACAATATCCATCAAGCCATTCTAAATAAAGACTTCACCACACTGGGAAAAACCGCTGAACACAATGCGTTATCCATGCACGCAACCATGATTGCCACTTGGCCTCCAATTGTCTACTGGCAACCTGAATCTGTGGCCGCAATGCATGTGGTTTGGCAATTACGAGAAAATGGCGTGGAAGTCTATTTCACAATGGATGCTGGCCCAAACTTGAAATTGATTTTACTCGACACAGATAAGCAAGCTGTCTTAAACGCATTTAAGGAAATAAATAGGCCGATTGAATTCATCCAGCCTTTCAAAGGTTAAACGCCAAAAACCAAAAAGGCGCCGATTGGCGCCTTTCATGAACTGAACCAGACAGAAGCTATCTATTTCACAACAGACAACGTTGGTTTCTTCGCTTTCTTTGACTTTTTCTTAACAGGTGCTTTAGATTTGTCACCGGCCGGTAGATCGTGCAAATTTGACTCAGTATCGTCAACGGCACTTAACTTCGGTGCAGATGACGATTCTTGAGACTCATCAGATTCGTACGGTTCTGGCGGAAACGGCATACCATGCCCATTTTCGCGAGCAAACACAGCCAAGACTGCTTCAGGCGGAAAACGTAAACTCCGTTCAATACCTGAAAAACGCGCACGGAATGAAAATAACTCATTCTCTAAATTGAGATGCCCAACCGCCGTTGGACTGACATTCAAAACAATGATACCTTCTTGAATGTGCTCCACCGGAACGTCCACCCCAGGATAATTAGCATCCACCTGCATATGCGGTGTCCACTCGTTATCCACAATCCAGTCATAAATAGCACGAATTAAATAAGGACGATTTGAAATCATCGATTAATCTCTCATATCCAATTCGTCATCCGTCAGGCTTTCTGCGAATAATTCACGCTCAAGTACCTTATCGCAGTAATCGAAAATTGGTTTCGCGCTCTTAGGTAACTCAATACCTAAAATAGGAAGACGCCAAAGCAACACAGACATGCTGACATCAACTAACGAATAATCATCACTCATAAAGAAATCTTTATGTTCAAAGACAGGAATTAACTGAATCAAACGTTCTTGTAACTCACGGCGCGCCTGCTGAACTTCGCCTTCATTTTCGTTTGCCATAATCACATCGACCAACGGGTACCACTCCGTTTCAATTTGACGAAGCATTTGACGAGAACGTGCTTTTGAAATTGGGTCAACCGACATAAGCGGTGGATGTGGAAAACGCTCGTCTAAATATTCCAAGATAACCTGTGGATCATAAAGCGTTAAATCGCGATCGACCAAAGTTGGCAAAGTACCGTAAGGGTTCAGTTCCAATAGATCTTCAGGCAAATCATTAGGATCAGTCATAATGACGTCCATAGGAATGTCTTTCTCTTTAGCAACAAGACGAATTCGGTGCCCCAGTGGGTTGGTTGAATCCGTAAAAAGAACCATAACGGAACGCTTTGTGACGGGTACATCAGATGACATCAACTATTCTCCTAAAGTCTCGGGAACACAGAACGTTTCCCTAAATGATGAACAAGAGGTTTATTATACATGGCTTGTCAAGTCCCTATGCTGTCATAAACCTAGTCCACTCTGAAATGCCATTAAAAAAGTAATTAAAAAAATCAATCCTCTAACTTACGCGTAAAGACCCAATCCTTTTCACTTGAAAGTTCAGGGGCAAATTGATAGCCGTCATAGTCAAAATACTTAAGACCTTCAACCTCTTCCAAAAGATTGTCTGCTGCATAACGCGCCATCAAACCACGCGCTTTCTTTGCGTAAAAACTGATGATTTTATATTGGCCATTTTTCCAATCTTTAAAGATCGGTGTAATCACCTGACCTTTTAAGTTTTTCGGCTTTACGGCTTTGAAATATTCATTGGAGGCCAAGTTCACCAACGTCGCACTGCCTGATTCTGCAAACTGTTGGTTCAATAATTCGGTAATTTGATCGCCCCAAAATTCATATAAATTTTTGCCTTTTTCATTGGCGAACTTTGTGCCCATTTCCAAACGATACGGCAAAATTAAATCACACGGCTTCAGTAGCCCATAAAGTCCAGACAGAATTCGGAAATGATTTTGCAAATAATTCACTTGCTCATCATTTAGTGAATAAGCATCCAACCCTGTGTACACATCCCCTTTAAATAGCCAAGCAGCCTGCTTGGCGGAGTCACCGAATGGTAATTGCCAATCTTGGAAACGCTGATAATTAAGTTGCGACAACTTATCGCTAATCGACATCAAGTCTCCAATCGCATTTGGCTCAAGCGACTGCAACTGATTAATCAATGTTTGCGCTTGGTTTAAAAAAGCACATTCAGTCTGCACCGACGTTGGAACTTGAGAGGTTTCATCCAGAGACTTTGCAGGGGAAACAACCATTAACATGGACAACTCCTTTTCGAGTATAGTGAGAGACACAAAACCCGACTAAATCGTCGGGTTTGGAATCAATCAGACAGGAAGCAATTTACTTTTTATCGCCATCAGGAAGCACTAAATTCAACTCCAATACTTCCATTCCATTGTCTTCATCAATTGAGATTTTCAGTTGATCCTGGTCGATATTGACATACTTTGAAATCACTTCCAAAATCTCGTTACGCATCTGCGGTAGATAATCCGGTGCATTGCGCTCAGAGCGCTCTTGAGCGAGCAAAATATGCAAACGATCGCGTGCCGCGGTGGCCGTTTTTTTCTTGCGTTGGCCAAGCAAGTAATCCATTAATGCCATGACTTACTTCCCAAACAATTTTTTCAAAAAACTCTTCTTTTCACGCGTGATAAAACGGTGCTCGCGTTCTTCACCCAAGAAACGCTCAATAATATCTGAATAAGCTTGCGCTGCATCCGCATCCGTATTCATAATCACCGGCTCACCCGAGTTCGAAGCATTCAATACCGCTTCCGATTCTGGGACTACCCCTAAAAGTTTGATGTTGAGCAAATCCACCACATCTTCAACCGACATCATTTCACCCGTTTCAACACGATCAGGATTGTAGCGAGTCAAGACTAAGTATTCATCAATCGCTTCGCCCTCTTCAGACTTTTTCGACTTAGCTTGTAAAATACCCAAAATACGGTCTGAGTCACGCACAGAAGAAACTTCTGGATTGGTAACAACAATCGCTTCATCGGCATAGTAAAGTGCTAACTGCGCACCTTTTTCAATACCGGCCGGTGAATCACAAATAATGTAATCAAAACCATCTTCTTTCAAGCCTTCGATAACCGCACCAACACCTTCAATGGTTAACGCATCTTTATCACGTGTTTGCGATGCCGCCAAGATGTAAAGATTTTCAATGCGCTTGTCTTTGATTAACGCTTGCTTTAGTGCCGCTTCACCCTGAACCACGTTCACAAAGTCATACACAACACGTCGCTCACAGCCCATAATCAAATCCAGATTACGCAGACCCACATCAAAGTCGATGACTGCTGTTTTAAATCCTTTTTGCGCCAACCCTGCTGCAATACTTGCACTGGTTGTCGTCTTTCCAACACCACCTTTCCCGGAGGTGACAACAATCACTCTAGACACGTTTTACTTCTCCTAATTTCAATTATTTCTATTCGATAATTTTAGCGGATTATTCCGCATTATCGTCTTTTGTATTTCGTTTTTAATTCTCACTCACCGCTGAAGCGAGAAACTATCAATTGACAATAAGTTAGCGTTATTTCGTCAATGGAGACAAAACCAACTTTTCTTGTCGCAATTCTACTTGCACCAAACCTTTTTTATATTTTTCATCAATATCATCTGACAACTGATAAACCCCAGCGATACAGACAATTTCTGGATTCAACTCTGTTGCAAATACCTTCGCCTGCATATTGCCAGACGCGCCAGCAATCACCTTTCCTAATACCTTACCAAACACCGTGATATTGCCATCTGCGATGACTTCCGCCCCCGGATTTACCGACCCCGTAATAACGACATCCTGATTAGGGGCGTGAATCTGCTGACCCGAACGAATCGAACGATTAATTACCATGGCAGATTGCACAACCTGTTCTGGTGGCGTAATAGCCTCAACCACTTCAGCACTTGCCACTTCTGAATTTTGCGATTCCTCTTCAGAATGACCAACCGCTTCAGTTTCAATATCAACCACTTGGTCACCGGCCGGTAAAGATTCCGGCTGAAGGTCTTCTTTTTTTGCTTTAGCACGTTTTTCTTCCGGTGGAAACACCGCCAATCCAGCATATTGCGCTTGATTAATAATGGTTTCGTCTTTGGTTCGTACACCAATCGGAATCATCTGTAGCTGATGCAGAAACTCAACCATCAATGCCAAAAAAGTTGGATCTTGCAGTTCTACTTGCGGCTCCAAAACTACCGGAATCCCAACAAAAAAACTCGGTGCTTGATCTACTTTTTCGCGTAAAGCCAGTTGCGTTTGAGCAAAATCGTCAGAAAAGAATTTTAAGACGGAAAGAGTGAGGATAGAACCTTTAAGTTCGATGATTTTTTGAGACATTGAATGCTTTATTTATTGAGGATTTAAATGAACCGAAATTGTAAGCAGTTTTCGAAAAAAATACTAGAAGAGAGCTTTGCACGAGATGATAAATAACCAAAATTGGCTAAAACAGTACTGAACGTTGTTAAAAATTTTGCGAATAGCCAGCTATTCCCTGCAATTTTCGTCTAGTTCAGTTTTTTCTCAATTTATGCCTTATCTCTAACTCATGCAAAGCTCTCTAGAAACCGGTGAAAATTCAAACCTGAATCAATTAAATTAAATCGTCTCAGGTGTTATGGAAACCATTTCCAAAAACGTTTTTAGATGACTGATTTCGGTTTTATCATTGAATTCATGCCCGCGATGCGGAAGTGTCAGCAAGGTTTCATGTCCATCCTTGATTAACTTCGCCTTGTTGGCCGCGGTAATTTCGACCTGAATCCCGAAATGCTCCAAAGCCGTCATCAACTTTTTCCATTGAATATTAGTCGGCATGGGATGTGAAAACAGTTTTTGAATAATGACTTTATGCTTTTGGCTCATAGTGACTCCTCAAAAATCGTTCAACTGTTCATTACAAAATACGAGTTTAGGGTTTATTTTTTGATAATGATTCAATTTTAGCGATTTCATTCGCACACAGTGAACGAATGTTACCGGCCGGTAAATGATTAATTCCCAAACCTGCAAACTCAATTCGAATCAATCGCTGAACCTGATAACCCAATGCTTGGCACATGCGTCGAATTTGTCTATTCAACCCTTGAGTTAATTCAATTTGAATAATTTGCTCTGACAAACGAAAAACACGACAAGGCTCAGTGACTTGATCAAGAATTTCCACACCTGCCGACATTTTTTCTAAAAATTCATCCGTCACTTGAGGCGTGACTGTCACTAAATAACGTTTGGGTAGTGTTTTATTTTCGTTTAACAAACAATTCGTAAGAGTCCCGTTATTGGTCAGCAACAAAGCGCCTTCAGAATCTTTATCCAAACGCCCCACTGCAAAAAAATAATTTGGCCAAGTACTGGTTTGCATTGGTTTGATTGCCGTCAGCAAATTTCCATCAACCGCTAAATTCTGTGTGCAGACCACACCTCTGGGCTTGTAATAAAGTCGATAAAAATATTGGTTTTCAACTAAAACAACGGGTTGACCATCCAGTCGAACGTCATCTTCAGCTGCGACTTTCATACCAAGCAGAGCAGGTTGTTGGTTCACCCGTACTCTGCCTTGACGAACCAATCGATCAGCCGCACGACGTGAACAAACACCAGATTTACTCAAAAAATGGTTAATTCGATAAGACAATTTTATACCGGCCGGTTCATTTACTGCGAATTTAGAATTTTGTGTTCAGCCTGTTGCAGGCGCTCTAGAGTACCAATATCCGACCACGCACCTTCATAAATTTCTCCCGAAACTTTTTGTTGCTGCATCGCTTCACGCAAGATTGGGGCTAAAGGCAAAAAATCCACCGATAATCCCGCAAACAACTTTGGCGACAAAACGCTGATACCAGAAAAAGTCCATTCCCCTTTTTCCAGAACCTTACCGGCCGGTGACAAACCAAAGTCACCGTGAGCTTTAAAACTCGGTGTCTTCACTAAACACAAATGCGCTAAATCCTCCTTAAGCTGAAGATTCGTAAAATGTTGATAATCCATTGACGAATAGACATCCCCATTTACCACTAAAAACGGCCGTTCCCCCAACAATGGCAAAGCATTGATAATACCCCCAGCGGTTTCCAATCCCCCCTCTGGCTCAGGACTGTACTCAATTTTCAGGCCGAATTGCGCACCCGAACCTAATTTTTTCGAGAACTGCTCTCCCAGCCAAGCCGTGTTAATGACCACCTCATTCACACCGGCTTCAGCTAATTTTTCCAAGTGATATTCAATCAGCGGTTTGCCAGCCAATTCAATTAAAGGCTTTGGGGTTTTGTCTGTCAAAGGACGAAGACGGTTGCCTCGCCCAGCAGCCAATATCATTGCTTTTTTTATACTCATCAATCCAAACTTTTCAATGTCTTTTCAAGAGCGCTTAAGTGAAGCAAAAGCCGGTTGAACCTTATCTTCTACCCAGCTTGTTAATGCATACAATTCAGAATAATTTTGCCCCACATCCACGATATATTGCAATGTTTGCGGCACGTCAGGCAAATACCCATCTTTTCCATCTCGCAAAAATAGACGAGCAAAGATTCCTGATGCTTTTAGGTGACGCTGAACGCCCATTAAATCCATTGATTTTGCAAATTCTGCCCATTCATTTTTTTGGCAAATTCCAACCTCACACAAATCGTAAAAATAGCGTTGTTGCCATTCACTAACCTGCTCTTTCGGCCAAGCTAAATAACAATCACGCAGTAAAGACACAGCATCGTATGTTAAAGCGCCATGCACAGCGTCTTGAAAGTCTAAAATTCCAGGCGATTTGCCAGAGTTAAACATAATATTTCGGCTGTGATAGTCTCGATGTACATAGGTTTTTGGCTGAGTTAACGCAGAGTGGCTCAATAAAGATTTCGTTTCACCCCAAAGTAATGAAGACATTTGTGGCAACTCTAAATACTCCTGACACAACCAATCGGTGAACAGGTTCATTTCTGTATCGAGCAAACGAGCGTCGTAGGGAGGCAGTTTTTCAGCAGCTTGGCTCGCCTTGGCATTTTTCTGCAGATTCACCAAGGCTTTAAGCGCTTGGATATACATCTCATCAATTTGTGCTTCGGACTCACTGCCACCCTGCTCACGTAATTCCAGCAATTTAGAAAAATACGTCACTGTTCCCAAATCACCCAACAGCAAAAATCCCTGATCTAAATCTTGTTCGAGCACTTCCGGCACCCACAACCCCATCTGATTGAGCGAATTCGACACTTCGATAAAAGGACGGCAATCTTCATGCTCAGGTGGTGCATCCATAACCACAAATGATTTCGAAACAGCGCTGCAATCACTATTAGAATGAATTCTAAAATATCGACGAAAGCTAGCGTCACTGGACGCAGGAACAGGTGTTGTAAACGAAGAATCTTTTAAATATCGGGAAGTGTGTAAAATGCCTGAGGTTTGCGATGTGCCATTTAACCAAGCCTGCATTTGCTCAAAACGTGCATCCATGAATATGCCTTTACGATGAACTCGGAGTTTTGTGAAATCAATCAATAATAGTTTCCGCCTTGCGAACAAATCAAGCTGTTCATCAAGGCGAACAGTGGCGTCAATCTTAATCGAAATTTGTTCAAGCTGCAGGATTAGTCACCCCAAAGTTTCAGATGAAACCAAGCGTACTCTGGCGAATTTTAGAAATTAATCTCGACTCTTGTTAGTGCTCAGTTAAAATAACGCTCTAATTTAAAATTAAACTCGCTCATACAACCTGATACAGCTCGGCCATTCACGTTTCATGCAAATAAACTCTCAGCCAATCATTCCAATTCCTAAAACCGCACTGCTCAAAGGAATTTTCCTCAGCTTAGCACCGAATTTGGTGTTGGCAAACCAAGCACCCTTAAACGAACAGCCTGCGTACCAAGTTTTTTTTGGTGATCAGATGACAACTCCTGAATGCCTTCCTGACACGATTACCCCAAGACCGCTTGATTTCTTTTTGACGCACAGCCCTGATAATGAATTCGTTGCAGGCAGACAACCATCACCGACATTGGGTCAAGTATCTCCTCAGAATTTAAATATTCAAGCGAATCAATTTACTCAAACAGGTGGGCATATTTATGAATTTCAAGGCAATACCAGTTTTTGGCAAGAGGGTTTATTAATTTTTAGCCCCTATGTTCGAATTGATCAAACAGCACAAAGTGCTTTTTTGGGCGACTTATCTGAACAAAATCCTAACCAGAGTTCCAACAAAATAGTTAATAACTCGGACCGACCGGTAACAAATCCTAAGCGAAACGTCACACTGTTTGAAAAATCGTTAAGTATTCAAGCCAAACAACTTCGAATAAAGCAAAACTCCGAACAAGAAAACGATAAAACGCTTGAAATTGACTTTGCGAAATATCAACTCTTTCCGAGTCGAGCCTACGGTAAAGCACAAAATATGCGTTTTGAGCAGCGCAAAGAACAACTGACTCTAACCGATGCCGATCTAAGCACTTGCCCTGCGGAACTGCCTAATGGTGAAGGGGATAAAGACTGGCATTTAGAATTTGATGAGCTCAAAATTGACCGAAAAGCACAACGAGTCATAGGAAAACATGCACTGCTGAAAATCCGCGATATTCCTGTTTTTTACACCCCATATTTTAACTACCCTCTGAATGATCGGGCATCTGGGCTCTTATTTCCGAGTTTGGGTACTCACTCAGCTCTTACCAATAATCAGTCGGTGGCCTATTACAAACAGCCTTATTTCTTCAACCTCGCACCCAACTACGATGCAACCCTTACAGCCCTCGCAATGACTGAACGAGGTGTTTTACTGGATGGAGAATTTAGAGCCTTGACTCGCCTGAATGGTCAAACGCACCGAATCAATCTACAGGCAGGATATTTGCGAGATTCTCTCGCCGAAAAAGACGGAGTAGCAACGATTGCCTCCGATGGCTCTTTGGACTACGCCTCTCCTCACGGCACTCGCTGGAGAATTAACTTAGACAGCTCGCAAAACTGGGGACAAGGCTGGTCATCACAATTGCAATGGCACGACGTTTCAGATGGAAGCTTTTATAGTGATTTACCACTCGATGATCGCTACGATGATGCTTCAGAAATCCGTCAGAATGCAATGCTTCGCTACAACTCCAGTAATTTTAATGCTTATTTACAAACACTCAGTTACACCCCATTGAGAACAGAGCGTAACCTTTACCAAAAAAGACCTGAACTTGGGGCGAACTGGATAGCTTGGCAAAACATTCAATGGAAGGCATCTATTGATCTGAAGGCGACCGATTTTGTGGCTAAAAATGACTTTGCAAAAATAACGCCTCTCTCTTATGAAGGCGCCCGTGGTTATATTGCGCCCTCCCTGAGCTATCAACACAATACGATTTTTAGCCGTTTGAAACTGAATACGAAATTCCATCAGCGTTCTTATCAGCTTGAACACACACAAAACACTTCAGAGTTGGATAAAAATATTGGTATTCCTGAATTCAGCGCTTATGGAAGCCTAAAGTTTGAACGTCATTTCAGCGATTTTTTTGGATCTACATCTGAAAACCTTGTTCTATCAAATCACACGAATTGGTATACCCAAACTTTAGAACCTGAACTGCAATACGTTTATATTCCCTATCGAAATCAGCAGGCGATCCCATTATTTGACACTAGCCGACGAAGCTTAGACTTCAATAATCTATTTATGACCAACCGTTTTTACGGTGTTGACCGAATTGGCGACACGCATCATTTGAGTTACGCCTTAAGCAGTAAACTCTATGCACCTGATGGTCTAGAACTTATGAATATCGGTTTGGGACAAACCCGTTATTTTTCAGATCGTAAAGTCACACTTGGTACGGACACCATTCAAAATGAACGTTTTTCTGAATATTTTGCAAAAGCGAATTTTAATCTTGGTCACATCAACTGGATCAACACCGCCAAACTGGATAAAGATGACTTCAGCTTCTTAGCTTCCAACAGCCGTTTGCAATGGCAACCGCAAACCAATCAAGCGTTATTTGTGCAGTACAGCTTAAGTGAGGATGACTATCAATACGAAAACTTGAGTGTTGGCGGTTATACACCGGTTACTGAACGTACGCAGTTAGGTATTTACAGTCGATACAACCTGCTCACCAACCTTTATGAAAGCAACCAACTTCTGCTTCGTTACCAAAGTTGTTGTTGGAATCTGCAAATGGGGGTTGAGCGCAGCGAGTTTGAAAATGGCCTATCAGACACCAAATTACAATTATTATTTGAATTCAACGGACTCAGTAGCCAAAATAGCTCAAATAAATTCCAGAATGAAATTATGGAACGCATTTATTACTAAGGAAATCGTCAACACTAATTACGACTTTATGATTTGTGACATGCAAGGATTTCCATCGTTCCTATTAAAAAAGAGACAGAGTGAATGAAACAATTTAATTCTCCTATTGCAGCCTCCCTTCTCACTGGCTGGTTGGCATTTTCCGGCGCCACTCTAATCAGCACCCAAGCATTGGCTGAAACGAATCTTATTGACCGTGTCGTTGCCGTGGTTGACGATGACATTATCTTACAAAGTCAGCTGCAAGCTAAGATGCAAGAACAGGCAATGAAACTGCAAGCGCAGAACATCCAACTTCCGCCAACTCAAGAATTAGCGCAACAAGTTCTAGACAATTTAATCCTAGAAAAAGTGCAATTGAATCGTGCCAAACTAACCGGCATCAGCGTGACAGAAGAAGCTATCAACAAGCAGTTGCAAAAAATTGCGCAAAAAAATGGTTTAAACCTATTACAACTGCAACAACAAATGGATGCACAAAAACCAAATGGCTTCAAAATGCTGCGCTCGGAGATTGAAAAACAGCTAACAATCCAAAAACTTCGAGAAACTGAAGTGATTAGCCGCACGCAAGTCACGGAAAGTGAAATTAACAATTACCTGACACGACAAAGCTTGTCACAAACCAAATTAAACCTAAAACACATTCTGATTTCTATTCCAGAATCAGCGACCCCAAGCCAACGCCAAGCAGCTTTAGATGAAGCTCAAACGCTGCGCAAACGTATTATCGCTGGGGAAGACTTCAGTCAATTAGCCGTGCGCTTTTCAAACGGTAGCAAAGCTTTACAAGGCGGAGACTTAGGCTGGATGCAACCCAGCGAAATCCCAACTTTCTTTAGTGAAGCAGCCAATACATTGAACGTGGGTGAAACGAGTCAAATCATTGAATCACCTAGTGGTTTTCACTTGATTCAACTGGCCGGTGAGAGTGATGGTTCCAATCAAAAAGTCACGGAATATCATTTACATCAGTTTGTGGTGTTAAGTGACAACATTACCAGCAATGAACCGCCTCAAAGCCTAATAACGCTCACGCAATCTATTAAAAATCTTACTGACTTCAAAGCGTTGAACAACCGCTTTGCAGACATTCCAGAAGAAATTAACCGCAACTCCGACTTAGGCTGGCTAAATGCTGGGCAACTACCACCTGCACTGGCTGAAATCGTTACAGGACTACAACCTGGTCAAGCAATTGGACCTTTTGCCAATGAACAAGGATGGTTAATTGTCTTCTTGGAAGATACACGTCTGCAAACACAAAATAAACAACTGCAATCACAACAAGCAATACAAGCCGTTCGCATGCGCAAAGCCAATGAAATGTTTGATGTTTGGCTCAGACGTTTGAAAGACGAGGCTTATATCCGAATTCAACTGGATGAGTCAACTCAATCCTAACTTCATTTCATTCGCATCAATTTTGATATTTTTTGAGAGACTTCATGACAAAACGATTAGTCATCACTTCCGGTGAACCGGCCGGTATCGGACCAGATTTAGTTTTAATGCTTGCCCAACAAGATTGGGATCACGAACTGGTGGTCATTGCGGATAAAACCGTGTTAGAAAATCGCGCCGCGCAACTTGGCATCAAAGTCTCCTTAAAACCCTACAAAACAGAACACACTACGTCTGCAAGTCGCTCAGGAGAACTCACCTTATTGCACATGCCAACCCCTGCTAAAGTTGAAGCCGGTATCTTGAACCCAAAAAATGGCGGATACATTGTTGAAATGCTCAAGCGAGCCATTGATGGCTGCATGAATAATGAATTTGACGCCATGGTTACCGGCCCAATTCATAAAGGCGTAATTAACGAAGCAGGCATTCCATTCAGTGGCCACACTGAACTTTTAGCGGAACACTCGGGAACTGAACGAGTGGTTATGATGCTGGCAACGCCAGGTTTACGAGTCGCTCTAGTCACCACGCATTTACCCTTACTTGAAGTTCCTAAAGCCATCACACCCAAATTGCTCACGGAAATTCTGACGATTACCCATAACTCTCTCGAAAATCAGTTTGGAATTCAAAACCCAAATATTTTAGTCACAGGCTTAAACCCTCATGCAGGTGAAGGCGGGCATATGGGGCGTGAAGAAATTGAAGTCATAGAGCCAACACTAGAGAAATTACGTGGCTCCATGCAACTCGAAGGCCCCTTACCAGCGGACACCTTATTTACACCAAAGTATCTGCAAAGAGCGGATGCTGTGGTTGCCATGTATCATGACCAAGGCCTGCCTGTTCTCAAGCACATGGGTTTTGGCAATGCCGTCAATATTACACTGGGTTTACCATTTATTCGCACATCTGTCGACCACGGTACAGCCTTAGACTTGGCAGGAACCGGTAAAGCCAATGTCGGCAGTTTTCTCTATGCACTAGAGGTCGCTCAAGAAATGTTAGCTGGCCAAAACCAAAAATAAAAGAGACACAATCATGAGAGAAAAACGTTCACCGGCCGGCCGAAACGCAAACCCTGCCAATAAACACCGAGGCAATAGCGGACACCAACACAAAAAACAATTTGGACAGAACTTTCTGAATAATCAGAGAGTCATTGACCAAATTGTCATGAGCATTCGTCCTCAAGCTGAGGATCACATGGTTGAAATTGGCCCCGGTGAAGCAGCTCTGACTGACCCAATTATTCGCGTGGTGAAGAAACTCGAAATCATTGAAATAGATAATGATTTAATCGCACCTTTGAAAATTAAATTTGCCAGTCTGCCTGCATTTAATTTGCATCACACCGACGCATTAAAGTTTGATTACAACACCTTATTGGACTCAGCCGATGAGCAACTCCGGGTAGTTGGTAACCTTCCTTACAATATCTCCAGCCCACTGATGTTTAAACTGATTGAACACGCTGCAAACATTCACGACATGCATTTTATGCTGCAAAAAGAAGTCGTTGAACGCATTTGCGCCGAACCAGGTTCAAAAACCTTCGGGCGGTTAAGCGTCATGATGCAGTATTTTTGTCAAACCGAACACCTGTTTGATGTCGGACCCGAAAACTTCACACCACCACCCAAAGTGGATTCCGCTATCGTTCGACTAATCCCTTACAAACAAAAACCTCTTGTGGCATACGATGAAGCACTATTTGCAGACTTGGTTCGCCAATCCTTTAGCCTGAAACGTAAAACCTTACGCAACAATCTAAAAGGCTGGCTAGATGCCAATCAAATTGAAAGTTGTGGCATTAATCCATCGGTTCGTGCAGAACAACTGCCAGTCAGCGCGTTTGTCGCACTGGCAAATAAACTTTATGAAATAAAAAATCGCTAAGGAAAATCGAGATGGCTACCTACATTATTGGTGACCTACAAGGTTGTTTTGATGAACTTGAACGATTACTGAATCACATTAATTACCGACCAGGGCAAGATCAATTATGGTTTGTTGGCGATGTCATTAATCGCGGCCCGAAATCTCTAGAATGTCTTCGTTTCGTCAAACACGCTTGTGAAAATGACCATGCTCAAATGGTGTTGGGTAACCATGACTTCCATCTTTTAGCCTCATACGCTGGACTTGAAAAATATCTATCTAAATCCGATACCATCATGCCGATTCTAGAGTCCGATGATGTTAACGAGCTAGTAAATTGGCTCCGAATGCAACCTTTATTAGTGAGTCATGAAGTGTATGATGCTGTGATGGTACATGCTGGTATCCCACCACAATGGAGCATTGATCAAGCAAAAGCTTACGCAAAAGAAGCAGAATATCATTTACAAAATGACGACTGGCAAACCTTCCTACGAGAGCACCTATTTGGTAATCAAGCGGATCGTTGGTGCGAAAGTTTGCAAGGTTGGCAAAGAATTCGCTACATCGTCAACGCATTTGTACGCATGCGTTATTGCGACGCCGAAGGTAAACTCGACTTTCAGCAAAAGAGTAGTCCAGAGAAGTATTTGAAAAAAATGCGTAAGCACCAAGCGGTCACAGCAGCAGATTTAAAAATCTCAGACTCTATGCAACCTTGGTTTTTGTGGAATACCCGAAAAAATCGAGACACGCAGATTTTCTTTGGCCATTGGTCAACGCTGGGTGCCATCGACGGCTATGGCATTCATGCAACTGATACCGGATGTTTATGGGGTGGACAATTGACTGCATATGAGTTGGAAAGCAAAAAACGCCATTGCATTGATTGCCCTCAGCAACGCAAACCAAAGGTAAAAAAACCGAAACCTAAAAATATGTAAATAGTCGAGTCTGAATGAACTAATCATTGAAAGCTTTATGATAAGACTAAGTATAAGTATTTTTTAAAATACTAAAAACGACACCGTTTTTATAGAGACCATTACATGTCAGACCAAACTTTACCTGAAAACCAGTCACCGAACATCCCTGCGGACTTGATGCCGCAAGACTTTGATTCTTCGATTCCAAGCCCGGAAGAGATGTTAGCCCGCTTGCACTCGGTTGATTTGCAACAATATGACTCTGAAGCTATTTTCCAAGAACTGAAAGGCAAGTATATTTGGATTTCGGCTATGACCATTCCTATTACAGTCATTACCTTGGCACTTTTCACCTTGGGCGGCCTAATATTTGATCAACCCATCATAGGGTTTATCATTGGTGCACTCCTACTGTTTTGGATTAGCCGGATGATTGATTCAAAAGACCAAAACCTTCGATTTGAAGCACACAATGTAGTGATTGAACGCATTAAAAATACCGAAGGCGATTTTGGGTTGATACCCCACTTCAAACACTTTCTTCCTCAGCGTTATCGACATCTCTGGCAATCCCTTAAAAAGGGTAACTATCAGTACATTGAACAGTACATTCAAGCGGTTCACCTGCTACAAACTAAATTAGTAGATGAAAAATTTATACATATTTGGCAATTGAAATATCCGCAATTTGCAGCGACAGAAACGTTACCAGAGGAAACAGAACAAGAAGAGCCCCAAACTTCACATAAACCCAACAAACCTCATAAATCGAAAAAACATTAGGACTCAACATTAGACTAGAAATGAAGAGCGCTAATCACAAATAACGAATCAATGACCTCCACCACACTTTGGAGAAGCCGGTGCTTGTTGGCGAATCGATTGCCATTCATCCTGTGTGTAAGTATGCAGTCCCAGCGCATGAATCTGCGGCATAATTTCGGCTAAGGCACGATATACCGCTTGCTGACGTTTAACCTTATTTAAGCCGTCAAACGTTTCAGAAACTAAAACCAACTTAAAATGTGAGTCAGTTGCAGGCCCTGAGTGCATGTGGCTTTCATTTATAACCTGCATTTCCAGTGGTGAAAACTCCGTCTGAATAACAGATTCAATTTGACCTTGAATACTCATAAACTTCTCCAATAACAAGATTAATTTTTCCGTAATTATAAAGATTGCTGAGAAAATTTATACCGGCCGGTACAAAACAGTCACTGCAAAGTCAGAGTTTAGATCAGTATAATGGGTCAGAATAATATGGAAATGTAATCGAAAGAATCGCTCTCTAAACAAAGGATACTTTATGAAAACTTGGAAAAAATTTGCTATCGCCGGATTAGTACTTGGCTTAAGCCTCAATGCAAATGCAGCTGATGCAAGCAAAACATCCGATGGATTCAAACTTAAACCGGTTCCAGAGTTGCAAGATCCTCCAAGCGATCGTTTTCCTGGTGATCCAGCGGAACATAAAGCGGTCTATATGTGGAACAAAGCCGATCCAGATTATCAGCTAGGAATTTTAAACTCGATTCAAGCAATGATTAAAAAATATGGCGACAATGTAGAAATTGCTGTGGTTGCCATTGGTCCTGGCTTACATGTGCTGGCCAAGGAACCACAGAGAAAAGTCGATCCATTAACCTATGAACGCGTGGGCAGTTTTGCTAAAGATTACAATGTTCGTTGGATTGCTTGTGGTAACACTATGAATACTATTCATTGGACAGATTCAGACATGCGCCCTTTTGCAGAATACTCGGAAGTGGGTGCCGCAGCGTTGATGGAACTGCAAGAAGAAGGTTACAAATTACTGGTCTGGTAATGACAAACTAAAAACCCAGTGCTCAAGTCGGCACTGGGCTTTACATCACAATCTATCGACGACTACCCATAACGACGTGTGGTCGTAGTGACACTGTTTAATAGCAAGCGCTTTATGGTTTATTTTGCTGTTGTTGCATAGCCAATAACTGATCTAACTTTGTATGGAGCGCTTTAATTTCATCATTGATATGCGTTTCAAAAGATTCATGCTCCTCTAAACTGACGCCCATTTTTTCAGCCTCCATTTTTTTATGCTCCTCAGCCAAAACATCGACCACAATACCAATCATCATATTTAAAAACACAAATGCAGAGAAGAAAATAAACGTGATGTAATACATCCAACTCAGTTTGTAGACCGCCATCGTTTCATACATAACATCTGTCCAGTCCTCAAACGTCGCAACACGGAACAGAGTCAATAATGAAATCCCTAAATCTCCCCATAAAACTGGGTTGATGTGTGCAAACAACAAGTTACCGATGACTGCATACAAATAGAAAATAATAAACATTAACAGCGCTACATACCCCATTCTTGGCAAAGCAGTAATTAACGCAGTCACCAAAACGCGCAGTTCCGGAATAAAAGAAATCAAACGCATCACACGGAATAAACGTAACATTCGTGCAATCAATGCATACTGTGAATCATCCAATGGAATCAGACTGATGACCACAATGGTAAAGTCAAAAACATTCCAACCTTTTTTAAAGAAGTCTCGCAAACGATCTTCTGCCGCCATGCGAATCATGATTTCCATTAAGAAAAACAAAGTAACGCCATAATCCAAAATAATCAAAATCGATTCAAATGTCGGATGCAGGTTGTAGGTACGAATACCTATCATCAATGAAGATAAAATAATGATGGTAATAACAAATACTTCAAAAATTTTGTTATCGCGAATCATTTGAAAACGGGTTTGAAAATCATTCCAGGTCATACTCATAGCACTCTTTAAAAACGCAAATATTGAGAAGTTTTCAATATCCACCGGCCGGTGGAAATTTCGGCGGTATTTTACTGCAAAAAATTTTACACTAAGTTGTTAAAATAAAATTTTTTAATGCATACGATAAAAGGAGAAACACTATGGCGAAGATAACCGTAATCGGCCAAGGAGAGTGTGATTTTGATGGCCAATTTTCATTGCTTGAAGCTCTTGATGAGAATGGATTTGATATGCCTTACAGCTGCCGTGGCGGTAATTGTGGTGCCTGTCTGGTGAAGTTGGTTGCCGGTGATGTGGAAGAAATCCAATCACCGGTTTATGAAGCGGATAAAGGTCACATCTTGACTTGCAGCGTTATCCCTTTGACAGACATCACTATTGAATTAGTTTAAGCTCCAAAATCAAGATCCTCTAAAAAGTCAGGAAAGCCTCAAAATTTGAGGCACCCTCTCCCACTATTTTTTTGGCAGACCTAATCCACGGTTCTCTGCACGAGGAGTCCCAGTCCCTTGCTCTCTTACCTTGAACTGGTTCACACTCTCTACAAGGTGAGTAGATGCATCAGCGGTACTTTGAGCCGTTTCAGCCGAAGCCTCAACTAAATGCGCATTTTCTTGAGTGTTTTTGTCCAAGTCGATGATAGCTTGATTCAACTGATCAATGCCTTGAGATTGCTCAAATGAACTGCTCGCTATCTCGCCGACCATTCCAGTGACTTGAGTAATAGAATCGCTAATCTGCTGTAGAGCATTACCAGACTCTTCAGCCAATCGAGTACCCTCTGTCACTTGTTCCACAGAGCGTTCAATCAACGTTTTAATCTCTTTTGCAGCGTCTGCAGATTTCCCTGCAAGATTACGCACTTCCCCAGCAACAACTGCAAAACCTCGTCCATGTTCTCCTGCCCTCGCAGCCTCAACCGCAGCATTCAACGCTAATAAGTTTGTTTGGAAAGCTATGGAGTCGATTAAACCAATAATTTGCTCAATTTGACCGCTCGACTCTTTAATCTGTTGCATGGACTCAATCGTTAGACGCATCACTTTCGCCCCTTCTTCCGTGGTGCGACTTGCATCAATCGTTAGCTCATTTGCATGTTTCGCATTTTCAGCATTATTACGAACAGCCGCGGTAATCTCTTCCATCGTTGCCGCGGTTTGTTCCAGTGAACTTGCTTGATGACGGATTCGCCCTGTAATCTGTTGATTGCCTTCTGAAAGCCTTTTCATATCGTCGCCGATACGGTTTGCACCTTCTTTGACTTGCGCCATTGTTTTCGACAGGCTATCCAGAGAGCTATTGATGGCGGACTGCATATGTCCTAAATCACCTTCATAGTCACCATTAACCCTTACCGTCAAATCACCACTTGACATGGAGTCAATGACTGTTGCAATCGACTCATTCGCCTGATGGATTGAACGAGACATAAAGTTAATTTGATCACCTAAGTCTCGGATAAAACCATCCAATAAAGAAGTATCGATTTCTTCACCAATATGGCCCTTGGCTGCTCGGTTAACCATTACTTTAAGATTTTGTTCAACAGCAGACTGCATCTTTTCTAACTTGACTGACTCCGTCACATCTTTCCACTCAGTCACAAAACCGGTTTTTTCACCATGATCATTAGTGATTGGGTTAACGATAATCTGTAGATGCAATTCACCTAAAGTTAGTTTGGCAACATAAGTATCCTGCAAATTCTCCAACAATTTTCTTTGGTGAGCAGGATTGACATGAAATATATCAATATTCTCACCAATGAGTTTTTCAGTTGAAAAGTGTGGCAGCATTTTCTGGATTTCTTTCTCTACCGACTCGAGCGTTTGAATGATGGCTCTATTCATATAAACAATATTCAAATCATTGTCCGCAATCATAATATTGGCCGTACTTTGGTCGACGGTGGTTTTAATAGTGGTCATTTCATTCATGGTGCTACCGATTCTGCTCAACATGCCTTGCATATAGCACGCCAGCTGCTGAGTTTCTTTCACCCCTTCGATACGGATATGTTTTTCGGCATTCAATATGCTTGCAGAATCGCAGATGTTTTTAATTTCATCACGCATTCTTTTGACCGGTGCAATAATCTGACGTCGAACCAACAATTCAAAAGAGAGCAATACTAATAAAAAGACCGCCACAAACTCCAAAGCCGTAACCCAAACAATGGTTTGCGCTACCTCTGCTTGTTTCGCTGTCAGCTCGTTTGAACAGGCCGTTTCAATATGTATTGCTAATTCTTGTAATGCTTTCATAGCAGGGCGATCATCCACGAGCACCTGTTTATCAATCTCATTTGGAGTAAGTCCCTGCGACTTGAGCTGTTTAGCCAGCTCAAATTTCTTGGCATATTCTTGATAAGTGGACTCAATCGTTTGCAAGCTATTTCGCTCAATATCCGCAATTCCCTCTAATTGCAGATAATGAGATTTTGCTGCCTTCAATGTATTGATGTTATTTTCGAAAGCTTGGATATAGCTTGAAGAACGGTAGTCCTGATCGCCGCGAATAACAAAGTTTTTGAAGTTATGGATCATTTGACCATAACCTAAGTGCGCTTGAATTTCGGAAAAGGTACGCATTTTTTCAGCGAACTGCGCTTGCAGTCTATTTTGCTCCACTTCGCCTTTATTTTGATAATAAATAATCGTAGCCAAGCCTACAGAATTAATAATGAAAAAGACAAATAAGAGAATCAATAGATTCTGTCCTGCCGACCGTTTATTAAATGTTACCTGTTCCATTAGGCCTCCAGATTGAGCGATTCAAGCATGACAGCTTGTTTATACATTCTTTTGATAGTAGTTTTTTTAATTATACGCTTCAAGAAAAATCGTTGAAAATCGATAGGCTTTTAACTTAAAACAATTGTTGCAGGCTCTCGCTTCAAAAAAGCTAAGCGATCAAATAATGAAAACGTGATATTGCTTTTACAGACTTTCTAGCTAGGCAAGCAAAGACGGGAAGGTATTCTATCCATTTTTCAATAGATTTTTAAGTATAAAACGATATTAAAAAGAAAAATAAGCTTTTTAAAAGTATCAAAAGTCATCAGTGCACTGTTAAAAACACCATTGCAATGTTGAACTTTCCATAAAACAAAAAAACCGGCCGGTAGAAAACTCTACCGGCCGGTTTCTTTTTGTATCAAATAATCGTTTCGAATTAGTTGATTTTCGCTAGTTGCTTCTCAACAACTTTCTTAGGTAGAGCGATGTAACCATCTTTTTCTACGTCAGATTGACCTTTCTTAGAAAGTACCAGCTTCAAGAACTCACCAACTACTGGCTCAATTGCTTTGTTAGGTGCTTTGTTTACGTAAACGTAAAGTAGACGAGAAAGAGGGTAAGTACCGTTTACAGCATTCTCAGGGTTTGCTTCAACAAATGGCTTACCATCTTTCTTAGCTAGTGGAACCGCTTTAACACCCGCAGTTTTATAACCAATACCAGAGTAACCAATACCGTTTAGAGACTGAGAAACCGACTGAACTACAGAGGCAGAACCTGGTTGCTCGTTTACAGAAGACTTGTAGTCACCTTTACAAAGTGCTTTTTTCTTGTAGTAACCGTAAGTACCAGAAACTGAGTTACGACCATATAGCTGAACTGTTTGGTTCGCTAGTTGACCATCAACACCTGCTTGACCCCAGTTAGCGATATCGTCTTTCGCACCACATTTACGAGTTGAAGAGAAAATCGCATCAACTTGAGGAATGGTTAAACCTTTGATTGGGTTATCTTTATGCACATAAACCGCTAGCGCATCGATTGCAACCGCAACAGGCGTTGGCTTATAACCGTGCTCTTTTTCAAACATCGCAATTTCTTTGTCTTTCATCATGCGGCTCATAGGACCGATGTTAGATGTAGACTCAGTTAGAGCTGGAGGCGCAGTAGAAGAACCTGCTGCTTGGATTTGAATGTTTACATTCGGGTACATGCGCTTAAACTCTTCAGCCCATAGCGTCATTAGGTTAGCCAAAGTATCAGAACCAACTGAAGAAAGATTACCCGAGATACCAGAAACTTTTTTGTATTCTGGAAGGTCTTCAACTGCATAAGCAGGCGTTGCAAGTGTCGCAACGGCAGCAAAGCCCATTGCAGCTAAGATGTTCGACTTTTTCATGGATTTCCCCGTAAAAATAAAAGTGAAAACAAAAATGACGGTGGTTATATTAAGGATGAACTATAAATACGGCTTGACATCTAGATGACAAAATTATGACAAGCAATGTGCTTAGTTATACTTATCACTAAATTTTTTTCTTTATATTTCAATAGACTAAACACCAAAAACTCTTTGTAACTTGCGCCAGAGTAAAAAAACTGCAACATTTGGCTCAAAACCCAATGGATTTCTATAAAATGCCGGTAAAAATAGGCCAAGCAACTTAGTCCGGAAAGGATTCGACTTGGTAAGACAGAGTCAGTGAAAATGAGAGTATCAAAATGGAATTAAAAGACATTAATGAGCTTGAAAACGCCACATCCAGAGGTCGAAAAGAGATGTTCCGGTTTGGCACGGCGATGTTGTTTATCGTCTTAATCTTACTATTCACGTCAAATATTAATATTGGAACCGGCACGGTTAGCGTTGAACTTGTTGTAGCAGCCATGATTGGCGGCTATATGGCTCTTAACATTGGTGCAAATGACGTTGCCAACAATGTAGGTCCTGCAGTTGGCTCAAAGGCACTGACTCTAACTGGCGCAATCATACTGGCTGCTATTTTTGAATCGGCAGGTGCCTTGATTGCCGGTGGTGAAGTTGTGAGCACCATCAAAAAAGGAATCATTGATCCAGCCATGGTTGGCGATCCACAAACCTTTATTTGGCTAATGATGGCCGCCTTGCTCGCTGGGGCTCTCTGGCTAAACTTAGCCACGGCGCTAGGAGCTCCTGTCTCAACAACGCACTCAATTGTTGGTGGGGTTTTGGGAGCGGGCATCGCAGCCGCTGGTTGGAGTATTGCTAACTGGGACAAAATGGGGGCAATTGCCGCTAGTTGGATTATATCTCCTGTCATTGGAGGGATGATTGCCGCCGGTTTCCTCATGTGGATTAAGCGATCCATCACCTATAAAGAGGACATGGTCGAAGCCGCTAAAAAAACTGTGCCACTATTGATTGCCATTATGGCTTGGGCCTTCTCAACCTACCTAATTTTAAAAGGTTTGAAGAAAGTTTGGAAACCCGATTTCATGACAGCTCTTTTGGTCGGTTTAGCCATTGCCACAATCGTTTATTTAAGCGTCAAACCGATGATTGCTCGTCAAGCGGCAAAAATGCAAAGCACCAAAGCCAATATCAACACCTTGTTTACCATTCCGCTAATCTTCGCTGCGGCATTATTAAGCTTTGCTCACGGCGCAAACGATGTCGCCAACGCCGTTGGACCTTTAGCAGCAATCCATGATGCATTACAAAGTAATGAAATTCACGGCAAAGCCGAAATTCCAATCTGGATTATGGTAATTGGTGCCATAGGTATTTCACTTGGGCTTCTTCTTTTTGGACCAAAACTGATTCGTACAGTAGGTTCAGAAATTACCGAACTTGACCAAATGCGAGCATTTTCCATTGCTATGGCCGCAGCGATTACCGTTATCGTCGCTTCTCAACTAGGGCTGCCAGTGAGCTCCACCCATATTGCCGTTGGTGGGATTTTTGGGGTCGGCTTCTTACGTGAATACCTGAAACGTAACTATGCAAAAGCCATAGAGGAAATCAAAGAACATCATCAGGGTGCCGATGAACAGGAAGTCAATGAGTTTATTAACCGCTTCTCAAAAGCCTCTTTAGATGAAAAGAAATACATGCTGGCGCAATTGAAAGAGAAAAAAGCCGAAATTGAACTATCGAAGAAAGAGCGTAAATCATTGAACAAGGTTTACCAAAAAGAATTGGTCAAGCGTTCTGCATTTTTAAAGATTGTGGCAGCGTGGGTGATTACGGTTCCAGCCTCGGCCATTTTGGCGGCGATTATCTTCTTTGCCATTCGCGGCATGATGCTTCCGTAAAGTATTTCTAACAACAAAATCAAAGTTATTTACCGGCCGGTTAAGTTTTCTTAACCGGCCGTTTTTGTTTGGTTATCCGGTTCGCCAGTGTTTCAAAATATAAAACCGAACAAACCTTACCGGCCGGTACAAAATTCAAAATTCAAAATAGGATTAAGTACGAAAATCTTATTCGGAAATTCGATTTAACGGAAAGGTACAACTAAAAGTACTGCCTCTGCCATAGTTACTCTTAATCTGTAATCGGGAATCATGTTTTTCTAACACATGCTTCACAATTGCAAGCCCAAGCCCTGTGCCACCTGTTACCCGAGATCGATCTTTATCAACGCGATAAAAACGTTCAGTTAAACGAGGAATATGTTCAGCACTTACACCGATACCTTGGTCCTTGACACTAAAACTTGCACCTTTACGAGTACGTTGCCACTTAACAACGATCTTACCGCCATCCGGTGAATAGCGCACCGCATTGGAAAGCAAATTCATAAACAGACTTTTTAAAGGTTCTTGGTAACCTTGAATTTTCAAATCTTCATCGATCTCAAATTCAAATTGATGACGACCATCCGTTAATTGCGCAACCTCAGGCTGAAGCCTTTTTAGAATGGCCGGCACATCCACCGACTGAATTTCAGCGGTAATAGAGTCCGCTTCCATTGTGGATAAGGTCAACAAATCTTCAATAATGGTTCTCATACGTACAGTTTGATTATGCATATGCTCCAGCGGTTGTTGCCAAGTTGGCTCATCAGCCATCTCTTGCATCAACTCAAGGTAACCGTGCAAAACCGTAAGTGGCGTGCGTAATTCATGAGAAGCATTTGCCACAAAATCTCGACGAATCTGCGCCAACTGGTACAGTTCGGTGATGTCTTGCGCAATAATAAGTTTATGATCTTCAAAATATTCAATGACACGAATTTCATAAATGCGGCCATGCTGCAAACTCAACTTAATCGTGTTTTCAAACAATTCTGCTTGCAGATACCTTAAAAATTCAGGTTGACGAAGAATTCCTTCAATACGCCGTCCAACATCTAAACGTCTCAGCCCAAGAATCTTTTTAGAAGGATCATTGAACCACTCAATATGATTTTCACTATCCAGTGAAACAATCGCACTTGGAATCAACATAGAAGCAGCTTTAAACTGCTCAGATTTGTAAAGATATAAATCGGCATGCTTTTCTAAAGCACGTTGTTTTTTGGAAACTTGGTAGGACACCTCGCTCCAAAAACCAGAAACAGGAGGGTGATTAACTTCACCCTCACCCTTCATCCATTGTTCAAATTTGTAAGTCGACCATAGTTGACGACCGATATAGAACACGACGAATACTATCGCAGGACCAATAAAACAATCGATTAACCACCCAATAAACCATAAGGCCCATATAAAGGTGATTATCCAAGTGAGTTCACGTTTAACACCAGCACTTAACAAATTCGATCAACCCTCCACTACCGAAAAACGGTAACCAGAGCCACGAATCGTCTGAATATAGTTAGAAACCCCTAAAGGCTCTAAGATTTTTCGAAGTCGTCGAATATGCACATCAACAGTACGTTCTTCCACGACGACATTGACACCCCAAACCTGATCAAGCAGTTGCGAACGCGTAAAAACTCGGTTTGAATGCGATAGAAAAAACAGAATTAGCTTAAACTCCGTTGGCCCAACTTTGACTTCCGCATCATCAATATAAAAACGATGGCTGACGGTATCCAAACGCATTCGACCCGCAATAATTTGATCACTGCTTTGCGAACTATCATCCGTTTGACGACGTAACAACGCTTTGATTCGAGCCGTCAAGGCTCGAGGTGAGAAAGGCTTGACGACATAGTCGTCTGCGCCTGATTCAAAGCCTTGAACCTGAGCTTCCTCTTCACCACGAGCCGTCAACATAATTATAGGAATCGTTTTACCAAAAGACTTCTGGCGCAAGGTCTTCGCCATAGTCACACCTGAAATTCCAGGCAACATCCAATCAAGCAGAATTAAGTCCGGTTGTGACTCTTCAGCCAAACGCATACCTTCTTCAGCATTGGATGCTTCAATTACCTTATACCCTGACGAATCCAGAGTAAATTTCAGCATATCCCGAATAGCCGCCTCATCTTCGACCACCAAAATCGTTTGTTGACTCAAAATATTTCCTTTTGGTATTAACGTTAAACTCTACGAGTTTTTATCATCTTCAATAAGCTTGGCAATTTCTTCTTCACCCATCTTACGAATATCGATACCTTTGACTAAATATACGACACTTTCAGCAACATTCAAAGCATGATCCGTCACACGCTCAGCCGCACGAATAGACATAAACATATCTGTTAACACATCAATTTGAGATAAATCCGTCTCTGATGCCAATTTTGAACGTACGGTTACTAATGCATCCGCTAAAACCATGTCCATACGTTCTTCTTCCTGATAAACCCAAAGAACGTCTGAAATATCTAAACGTGAAAAACCGTTCAGTGTTTTCTGAATCATTTTTTCTCCAGACTGCATCAATGTACAAAGCTCGTTATAACAAGGTAAACGAGTACAGCCGACTTCCTCTTCACATTGATGAATCGCTAGCTTAGCAATTTTAACCGCTTCATCACCCATGCGCTCTAAATCTACCGCCACACGAATTGCCATAACAATCAGACGCAAATCCGATGCCGTAGGTTGCTGTCGAGCCAGTACCGCAGCACTCAAGCGATCAATCTCCATCTCTTCCTGGTTAATTAACTCATCAGTCGCTAAAGCCTCTTTGGCTAAATCAATGTTTCCTGTTTCCAAGGCTTGACGCAAATTTGTCAATTGGCTCTCAACTAGCCCTCCCATTCTGGCCACTTCATTGAATAAAGCTTCAATGTTACGGTTCAATTGCTCTGAGATATGCGTGCTAAATTCTTCACGTTCCATGCTTTAATCCTCTTTATTTCATTAACCGTAACGGCCAGTAATATAATCTTCAGTACGTTTAACTTGTGGGTTGGTGAATAATGAATCCGTATCGGTATATTCAATCAAATCCCCCATATACATAAAGGCCGTATAGTCTGAAACACGCGCAGCCTGTTGCATATTGTGCGTTACAATCAAAATCGTAAAATCTTTTTTCAATTCAAAAATCAGCTCTTCAATCGCAAGTGTTGAGATTGGATCCAAGGCTGAAGTTGGTTCATCTAACAAGAGAACTTCAGGTTTTATCGCAATCGCACGAGCGATACATAAACGCTGTTGTTGACCACCTGACATACCAAGTGCATTCTCGTTAAGACGGTCCTTAACCTCTTCCCAAAGGCCTGCGCCTTTTAAGGCCCATTCAACCGACTCATCCAAAACGGTTTTATCAGTGATTCCTTGTAAACGTAACCCGTAACAAACATTTTCATAGATCGATTTTGGGAATGGATTCGGTTTTTGGAAAACCATTCCCACTCGACGCCGTAATGCTGCCACATCCATATCTTTGGCATACATATCATCACCATGAAGTGTCATTTCACCTTCAACGCTTACAATATCGATCAAATCATTCATTCGGTTAAAGCAGCGCAGCAAAGTCGATTTACCACAACCCGATGGACCAATAAACGCTGTGACACGGTTTTCAGGAAGATCCATTGTTACGCCATTAAGGGCTTGCTTAGAACCATAATAGAGGTTCCAGTCTTTTACCTGAATCGCAATTTTTTCATTTTCCAATGAAAGTTTTTCTAAGCCTTGAGGTACGCCTTTGGCCGCTGAAATACTAATAGTTTGTTCATTCATTTTTAAATACCTATGTAAATTCTTTTTTCGCAGTTAAAACGCCTAAGGCTTAATGCTCTAAAGCTTTATATTTTTCACGTAGTCGGTTACGAATACTGATAGCCCCTAAGTTCAAACCGACGATAATCAGGACTAACAGCAATGATGTGGCGTAAACCAATGGCTGAGAAGCCTCAACGTTTGGACTTTGGAAACCAACATCATAGATATGGAAACCAAGGTGCATGAACTTACGATCCAAATGCACAAATGGAGCAATTAAATCCACAGGAAGCTCTGGAGCTAACTTCACTACACCCACTAACATCAATGGTGCAACCTCACCCGCTGCACGAGCAATTGCTAGAATCAAACCTGTCATGATTGCAGGCAATGCCATCGGTAAGACTATTTTTGAAATCACTTCGATTTTCGTTGCACCTAGCGCCAATCCACCCTCACGCAATGAACGTGGAATACGAGACAAACCTTCCTCAGTTGACACAATCACCACTGGCAGAGTTAACAATGCCATTGTCAGTGATGCCCACAACAGACCGGGAGAACCGAAAGTTGGACTTGGTAACGCATAACTATAGAACAGCTCATCGATTGAGCCCCCTATAATGTAAACAAAGAAACCAAGACCGAAAATCCCGAAAACAATCGATGGAACCCCTGCCAAGTTATTGATTGAAATGCGAACCATACGTAATACAGGACCATCTTTCGCATATTCGCGCATGTAAATCGCTGCAATCACCCCCATTGGAGTCACTAAGATCGTCATAATTAATACCATGGTGATGGTACCGATCATTGCAGGGAAAATACCCCCTTCAGTATTTGCTTCACGAGGGTCTTCCGTTAGGAAACGTCCGATTCCGTGAAAGAAGAACCCTGTCTTTTCACTGGCGGACATATCATTTGGCTGCCAGAAGTCCACAATATTCTTAACAGGAATATTTAACTGCTGACCACCGCTGACACTCATGGTCAGCTCACCCAACTCTTTTTGTTGCGCATAAAGCACATTAGTTTGCGCTTGCAGCTCCTTAAATTCAGTTTGGAGCTCTGCACGCTCAGCCTCTAAACGAGCAGATTCTTGATCATTCCACTCATCATCTGCTTTTAAACGTTTTTCTTCTAAACGAAGTTGTTCAAGCTTGTAGTTAATCGCGCCGATGTCGAGCTTTTCAATCGTTTTAATTTCATCATGTAAACGCTTACCTTCTGCAACTTGCGCCAAGAGCGTTTCATGAACCGCTTCACCAGTGAATACTTTGCCAGCTAGTTTGAAAGACTCATACCAACCATAAACATTTCCATATTCATATCGTTCAACGACAGTCACACCTTGAACCATTTTTGGTTCAACTGATACTAGGTTTTCCTCACTAATCCAACGGAAGTCAATACCATAAATATCTCGGTTGCCGACTTTAATCAAATGTTGAGGAATCTCTAACTTCTGACCATCATCACTAAATACCTCTTTTATTTTGGTATCGCGTAACTCACCGACAATTGATGCAATTTGATCACCTTGCTTAATCTGATATTCATAGACCGTGTGCGGCCAGAAGTGAACCAAACCTTTGTAAGCAATCATAAAAAATAGACCAAATACCAGCACGACACTAATCGCAACGGTTGCTGAACTCATCCAAATCCAGTGTTCGCCTTTATTAAACCATTCTTTCATTTCTCTCACTCCTACAATGAACCGTATTTACGACGCATACGTTGACGAACCACTTCCGCAAGGGTATTGAATAGGAAAGTGAAAATAAACAGAACCAGCCCCGCTAAGAACAGAACTCGGTAATGCGAACTATCCACCTCGGCCTCTGGCATTTCAACCGCCAAGTTGGCAGATAGCGTACGCATTCCTTCAAAGATATTTGCCTCCATCAATGGTGTGTTACCCGATGCCATCAAGACAATCATCGTCTCACCCACACCACGACCAAAACCAAGCATAATGGCTGAGAAAATACCTGGTGAAGCGGTTGGAAGAACAACACCCACTAAGGTTTGCCAACCAGAAGCACCTAATGCTAGAGAACCATTAACAAGGTAGCTTGGGACGTTATATATCGCATCTTCAGCCACAGAGAAAATCGTCGGAATCAAGGCAAACCCCATGGCAAAGCCGATAACCATCGCGTTGCGTTGGTCAAAATCAATGCCGGCTTCATTGGTAAGCCAGTTACGCATATCACCACCAAAGAATGCATTTTCAAGAGGCGAGCTTAGCTGCAAAGACAACCAACCTAGGAAAATTACCACTGGAATCATTAAGACTGCGCGACGGCCCGTCACCACTTTCTGGCGAATTTTCTTCGGAAGACGAGTCCAACCGTAACCAAACGCTAGAATCCCTAGTGGCACGACTATAAATATGGCAAAGAAGCCGGGTAGATTTGCTTCCATGAATGGCGCTAACCAAAGCCCTGCCAGGAAACCAAGGATTACCGTCGGCAGCGCTTCAATCATTTCGACCGAAGGCTTTACCCATTGACGGGTTTGTTTATCCATAAAGAACGCTGTAAAAATAGCGGCTAAAACAGCAATTGGCACAGCAAACAACATTGAATATAACGCTGCTTTGATCGTACCCCAAGTTAGCGGCATCAAAGAAAATTTAGGCTCAAAATCATTACTCGCAGAAGATGACTGCCAAGTAAAGCTCGGCTCTTCATAACCTTCATACCAAACTTTGCCCCATAAACTTTCAACCGAGACATCAGGATGTTCGTTTTCAATCATGTAATGAACCAATTGACCGTCTGAAGTTTCGACCAATGCACCATTTGAACGCGGAGCCATAGCAACCATTGTCAATGGGGTTTCTACCGGCCGGTCAGAACCTAAATAACGGTGAGCCGTCGAATGCAACAAGTGAAATTCACCTTGAGCATCCCCTGCTGCAAAACCTTTTCGACCTTTCTCAACGGCAATATTAGTAATTGGAGACGAAGAAATCTCAAATGAACGAATTTCCTGTAAACGGAAAGTATTATCGGCCTGTCGAACAGGAAACCATTGGAAAACCTGACCTTTATCGGTTCCAGCCATAATTGAATATTCACCCAACAAGAAACGAAGCGCTGTCACTTCTTGACCGGCCGGTATTAAATCCACAGTTTCAATCGAAAAAGGATTGTTGTAGTCACTGATATTAAAATATTCAGTTTTCCCAAGCTCGTTTACGGTATACAAGTTACGACCACTGGCATCCAACAGCAACCACTTTGGTGCAAACTGTGCCACCATAGAAGCCTGAGAATCCTCTTCCAGTGAAATACCATCGGTTAACATCGACTCAACTTTCGAGTACTGGCGAATCTGAACCTGCTGAGTTCCCTTTTCCATCCATGCAATACGCACTTCAGAATCTGACTCACGAATGGCTAAGTGCGAAATCGCTTGAGAACCAAGTATCATTGGCTCCTCTCCAAAGGGGTAAGTAACTTTGGGAACAATCACTCGCTTATCATTCGGATAAGTCACATCGTAACCATACTGAGCAATTAGAATGGACCCGTCTTCTAAACCATAAGCAAAGACGTTCTTCATCTCGTTAATAACGGTAAAAGCGGTGACTTTCTGGCCATTTAATGGCAATTGAATCTCATTTGAAATTTGGCCTGTGAACACATCAAATCCGATCCCTTTACCTGATTCAGTAAAACGAATCGCCGATTCCTGATATTCATCAATACCATAATAAACCGAAGTTTCACTGTTACCGCCCGGTAAATTGTAAGCCTTATCTCGTTCAATGCTCGCTGACATAAACAGCGGAACAACCACATAAAACAGGAAAAACATGATCAGCAGTACAGACGCAATCACGCTCAAACCACCTACCGAAATTCCATATTTTGAAATACTATCTCGAAGATTACGTCGACGAATCCGCTTTTCAAAAGCGGGTCCGCTCAAGGCATTCTCCAACCGACTTTCAACCGTACTTGAAACGGTATTATCTGATGAACTACTCATGGCTCGACCTTGTAAATTTAAAACCTTGGCTAGGATAGCAATGCAATGTGACAATCAAATTTCATTTGAAACATAAAAAAATACGTACTACTGGCATAGTTGTAATAAAACTGTAACATTAGATTTTTTACTGCTTACACTTGACAGTCCAACAGAGTTTCCACACAATCAATTGATACCTTCAAACTCGGATGCACCAAATTAAATCCAATGCACCACCTTGAAGAATCAACTTGGATTTCCGCGCCTCGAACACAAAAACGAAACAATGCAGAATTCCCCCTAAAATCATTTACTTAGAAATATTTAAGACAAGTTTTAAAAATTGGCACAAGTTTTGCTAATTTTACAATCGATATTTTTTACTACGCTTAAAAGGACATACAGCTATGCCACAAGCAATTCTTGATTTCATTAAAGAAAACGACGTCAAATGGGTTGACCTTCGTTTTACCGACACAATCGGTAAAGAACAACACGTCACCATTCCTGCTGCCAATGTAGATGAAGACTTTTTCGAAGATGGTGAAACGTTCGACGGTTCTTCTATCGCTGGCTGGAAAGGCATTAACAACTCTGACATGATTCTTATGCCGCAAACAGATGGCTATGTCATGGACCCGTTCACCAACGACCCAACCCTTATCATTCGTTGTATGATTGTTGAGCCATCAACAATGGAATCTTATGAAAAAGACCCTCGTGGTATCGCGCAAAAAGCTGAAGCCTATTTAAAATCTACAGGCGTTGCAGACTCAGCATTCTTTGGCCCTGAACCTGAATTCTTCATCTTTGATGATGTTCGCTGGGGTGCAGACATGTCAGGCTCTTTTGTTAAAATTGACGGTAACGAAGCAGCATGGAACACTGAAAAAGTATACACAGACGGTAACACTGGTCACCGCCCTAAGGTAAAAGGTGGCTACTTCCCAGTTCCTCCTGTTGACCAACTTCACGAAGTTCGCGCTGACATCTGTGCAATGGCTGAAGAGATGGGACTAAAACTTGAAGCTCACCACCACGAAGTTGCTGCTGGTGGTCAATGTGAGCTAGCAGTCGGTGGGAACACGCTTACTGCTAAAGCGGATGAAGTCCAAATTCTTAAATACGCTGTACATAACACATGTCATGCCCTAGGCAAAACAGCGACTTTCATGCCTAAGCCAATCGTAGGTGATAATGGTTCTGGTATGCACATCAACATGTCTCTTTCTAAAGATGGTAAAAACATCTTTGCTGGTGATGTTTACTCTGGCCTTTCTCAAGAAGCTATTTGGTACATTGGTGGTTTGATGAAGCATGCTCGTGCATTGAACGCTTTCACAAACCCAGGTACAAACTCGTACAAACGCCTAGTCCCTGGTTTTGAGGCACCAATTCTACTGGCTTACTCTGGTTCAAACCGTTCTGCATCGATCCGTATTCCATACGCACCTTCTGAACGTTCACGTCGTGTTGAGCTACGCTTCCCTGATCCAACGGCTAACCCATACCTAGCATTTGCGGCATCAATGATGGCAGGCCTTGACGGTATCCTTAACAAGATTGATCCAGGCGAGCCTTCAGAAAAAGATCTATATGACCTTCCTCCAGAAGAAGAAGCGACTTATAACACGGTATGTGCCTCTCTAGAAGAAGCACTGGATGCACTTGATAAAGACCGCGACTTCCTAAAAACAGGTGGTGTATTCTCTGACGAAGCGATTGATTCTTACATCGCGCTTAAGATGGAAGATGTTACACGCATGCGTGCAACAACTCACCCAATTGAATTCGACATGTACTACTCTCTATAATTAGAACTGTAAGTCCTTCGAAACAAAAAACCCGCTTACAAAGCGGGTTTTTTTATTACCAATAAAATTTCAACATCCAACTTAAATCAAAACTAAACTTAAACACCCTCTTAGACAACTCTCTCACTCGGAAGACTTATTAACCCTGAGCTTAATCCGCTTCAACCAATTCAAGTACTTTCTTTTCAATCGGAGCCACTTGGCTCAGAACTTTTTTTGCTTCAGCAGTTTTACCATCAGTCTTTAAAGCAATTGCCGTCTCAACTAGCTCATGTAATTCGTCATGATAACTCTCTATCTTGGAGAACAACTTATAATTCAACAAATCACGTCCGTCAGCATACAACCAACTTCCAAACCCGCAGGTTACTGGTGATTTAAACGCCACATGCTCACAAGTTTCTTCACCATTGATGCAATTGCGAGCATTCGCCATCCATTTTTTTAACTCAAACAACGCGATAGTTTTCATCACACCAGGGCGATTCAGTGAACCGACTCTATCCCAAGGCTCAGAATCCTGATGCTGTTCAACCCAATCCATTAATTTTGAAGCTTCCAAGGGATAGCTGATTGCATACCCCTGCAGAACCTCAAGCCCAAGCTTCAATAGCAAATCTATATGTTCCTTGGTTTCAACACCCTCTGCAACCACTTGCATATCAAATGCCTTAGCCATTGCTACCACACTTTCTAGAATCACCATTCCTTGCGGCTCTTCAAAAATATCTTTAATGAATGATTGGTCAATCTTTAATTCATCAACTGGCAAGCGCTTCAAATAATTTAGCGAGGCATAACCTGTTCCAAAATCATCAATTGCAAAACGCAGCCCCAGCTCTCGCAATTGATTGATAATAGAGGTCACACTAGCAATATCATCAAGGGCTGAACTCTCTAAAAGCTCCATGGTCATTTGTGACGGCAGGACTTCCGGATATCGGCTAAAAATTTCTTGAACTTGCTCAACAAAATCCGGCTGCTGAAATTGAAAACCATCTACATTAACACTAATCGAACACGTCACGCCCTCATGCTTACAGTGCGCAATACACTTAATTGCCTCTTCAATCACCCAGTAACCCAACCGCAACCCAAGAGATTGGCCATCCAAATATGGTAAAAATTGATAAGGTGGAATCAAACCATCAGACTTGCGCCAACGAATCAAGGCCTCCAGCTCGATAATTTCTTGGTGATAAACATGCAGCTTTGGTTGATAAAACAGCTCGAACTCATTTGCATTCATCCCAGCCTCAATCTCCTCAAGTTTTTGACGAAGAATGGATACATCCGATGCAGATAAAGAAGAAAAGTTCTCAAAGAATGCAATTTGATTTTTTCCAGAAATCTTAGCCTGATACATTGCTTGGTCCGCGTACCGGAGAAGCAAGTCCGCAGAGACACTTTCTTCCATCCCATCGTACAACGCCACACCGATGCTAGCCGAAACATTCAAAGATAAGCCTTGGAACTCAAATGGCTTTTTAGCTTCGTCCAACATCCGATTCAACACTGGAGTCAAGGACTCTCGCGATGTCAACTCAGGGAAAATCACCACAAATTCATCGCCCCCCATTCGCGAAACAGTATCACCTTTTCGAACAACCTTATCAAAACGCTTTGCAAGCGTTTCCAATAACTTATCACCTGCACTATGTCCATGAGTATCATTCACTTCCTTAAAGCCATCCAAATCAATAAAAGCTACGGCAAGTTCCGTTTTATGTCGATCACTGTATGCAACAGCCTGATTTAGTCGATCTGTCAACAACACGCGATTAGGCAATCCAGTTAATGGATCAAAGTGAGCGATAAACTCCAATTCAGCCTGCTGCTGTTTCTCAATCGAAATATCTGCAAAAAGTGCGATATATTGCTGAATCTCTCCATCTTCAGAGCGAATTGTCGTGATATTAATTTTTTGCGGATAGATTTCTCCATTTTTACGGCGATTCCAAATTTCACCATACCAATGCCCTGTTTGATTAATCTGCTCCCACATTGCACTATAAAAACTTGCTGACTGCTTCCCCGAACTGAGAATGTTAGGGTTTTTACCTAAAACATCCGATTTTTTAAATCCAGTAATTCGGGTAAAAGCGGCATTCACATTGACAATCGCCCCTTCAGGGCTGGCAATCAAAATTCCTTCTTGAGCATATTCAAAGACTCGAGCCGCTTCTTCGAGCTTTCGCTCAGAAGCTTTTTGACTCGTCACGTTTACTGCCAACCCATCAATGCTCACAATAGTGCCAAATTCATCAAATACCGCATGTTGGGTAATTTTTACAATGCACTCATTTTGAGTTTTAGGATGAATAAAACGCATGTCAAATTGGTTATACCCCTCAAGGCCTGACAAAATCTTATTCAAACACCCTAACGCCAACTCCAAAGACTCCGGTAACCACTGAATGGCTTGCCCCCAAGTTTTTCCAATAATGTCTTGCGCCTTTACACCAAAAACACCCTCAACAGTTTCGCTGACATACAACAATTCACCCATTTTGCCCGTAAAAGAGAAGACGACATGATCAGGTCCAAGATCGTTGACCAAACGCTGATATTGAGTGGTTTGCTCAATAATTGTTTGCTGAATCCGCTTGCGCTGTACCAAACGCCAAATCTCACTAGAGATTAACTGCACGGTTTCAACATCCTGCTCCGTATAATCCTTTGACTTATTCCCAACCCCAGCGATCATGACCACAAGCCCATTTTCAACCACTGGCACCGAAACCAAACGCTCTAAAGGCGCATGCCCGTCCGGTAAACCTTTTTTATCTGGGAACAAAGCATAATCATTAACCACAACGGGTTCCATATTGCGGGCTGCGTCCGCCCAAATCCCAGCATCTTTTAACGGATAATGCGCCTCTCTCCCTAGCACGTTACAGTACTCTTCCATGGTGCGTTTTGACCATGCAATCAACTCAATCGTTTCCTGATCATTATTCATAATATGAACAAATGACACTTGACTGTCAGTTAATTCTTCCGTCAACTCTTGCGCATGCTGCATGAAATCTTTTTCATTCATTTCATCTGCATAAGCCGGCAAGTCGAGCAGAACCTTATCGCGCTTTGTCCTGAACTCAAGCTTCAGCT
>Ga0193952_1000037_pt1 | contig 59666 bp, 54 predicted proteins | sample BB_3_MG_FD_140368 | JGI IMG/M metagenome (GOLD analysis project Ga0193952, IMG submission 140368) | Microbial mat bacterial communities from the Broadkill River, Lewes, Delaware, United States - BB_3_MG | ecosystem: Environmental > Aquatic > Freshwater > River > Microbial mats | place: USA... | reverse complement strand
CCTCTTTACTTGAAATACTATAGGTGTCTATTAAAACCAATAATAAAATAGTATGAGAGAGTAATAGTCCTATAAATGTTATATTATATTTATCTAATCTCAACTTTTTCATCTATAGTTTTAAAAAATTATCCAATATCTCATGCCCATATTCACTCATAACTGATTCAGGATGGAATTGTACTCCATATATATCTTTATCTTTTATCTTTAAAGACATTATCTCATCATCATCTAAACTTTTAGAGGTCACGACAATCTCCTCTGGCAAATTTTTCTGATTTACAGTCAATGAATGATAGCGTGTCTGAGTCATAGTATTAGGTAAATTTTGAAATAAAAGATCTTCACCTATTAGTTTTATTTCAGATGTTTTTCCATGCATCATAATAGGTGCTTTTATCACTTCCCCTCCAAAAACTTGTGCTATACTTTGATGACCTAAACAAATACCCAAAATAGGTGTACTGTCTGCAAAAGTTTTAATCACCTCCAAACACACGCCTGCTTCATTTGGAGTAGCAGGTCCTGGAGAGATAATAATCTTCTCAGGATGAAGCGATTGTATCTCTTCAACACTCAACTCATCATTTCGTATCACTTTTAAATCAGCACCTAATTCTAAGCAGTATTGCACAATATTATATGTAAAACTATCATAGTTATCAATCATTAAAATCATTTTATCTATATCCCTAAATCATACATTTGAACAACTCCTAAAAGTTCCTCTTTTTTATTGATAACAATAAGTGAATTTATTTTATTTTCACTCATGATATCACTCGCTTCTATAAGTCTTGCATCTTCATAAATTAACTTTGCAGAGGTTGTCATTATAGAGCTTGCTTTGAGTGTAAAAAACTTTTCTTCTTGAAGTTCCATCACCCTTCGTATATCTCCATCTGTAATAATACCCACTATTTTATTCTTTTCCAACACAACTACCAAACCACATTTTCCATCTGTAATAGTATGAATTATCTCTTTTACTTTGGCATCTGTATCACAAATAGGTAAGTTTTCTTTTTTCATTACATCTTTTACTTGTGTCAAAAGTCTTCTTCCTAAACTTCCACCAGGATGAAATTTGGCAAAGTTTTCATCTTTAAAATCTCTGAGCTTCATAAGAGCTGCAGCTATTGCATCACCCATTACTAAAGTAGCTGTTGTAGAACTCATAGGAGCTAATTGTAAAGGACAGGCTTCTTTATCTATAGATATATTAAGATGATAGTCACTATTTTTAGCAAGTGTTGAGCTAGGTTTTCCACTCATTGCTATAATAATATTTTCTTGTGATTTTAAAAAAGGGATAAGTTTGAGTACTTCATCTGTTTCTCCAGAATTAGAGATAAGCAATACTATATCATCTTTTTCTATCATCCCAAGGTCACCATGGTACGCTTCTCCAGGATGCAAAAAAAAGCTAGGTGTCCCTGTACTCGCAAGAGTAGCTGCTATTTTCTTCCCTATTATCCCTGATTTTCCCATACCCGAAATGATAAACTTTCCTTCTGCATTTAAAATAGCATCAATAGCTTTACTAAAATCTTCTGTTAATAAATCTGCTAATTTTTTTATCTCTTGAGATTCTATTTCAAAAACCTCTTTTGCTATATCATTTATATTCATTTGTGATACCTTCATTCTATTATATATAGGTACCATTTTATCATAACAGCACTTACATATTGAAGATTAGTCTTCTTTTTTATTATTATAAATAAAAAGCCCCACCATACTACCAATAAGCACAAGAGTAATAAAAACTAACAAAACAACATCAAGAGTTCCCATTTTGTTCCTTTTCTTTAAGCTGTCCACAAGCAGCGCTAATATCTATCCCTTTTGACTCTCTAATTGTACATGTCAAATTTTTACTCAATAAATACTCTTGAAATTTTACCATGCTATTTTTTGATGGTCTTTCATAAGATGTACCAGGAAATGGATTGAAAAAGATAAGATTTACTTTTGCATCGATTCCATTTAAAAGCTTGACTAATTTATCTGCTGATTTTACATCGTCATTTTTATCTTTTATCACAAGGTATTCAAACATCACTTTTTTTCGTGTATCTATTGGAAACTTTTTAACAGCTTCTATGATCGACTGAATATTGTATGCTTTATTCATAGGGATGAGTTCTGATCTCAAATCATCATCAACCGCATGCAAAGAGATAGCTAATTGTACAACTAAATCTAATTGACCTAATTTTTCAATTTTAGTGCTGATTCCACTTGTTGATATAGTTTGTCTTCTTGTAGCGATAGATAGTCCATCTGGGTCTGAAATAATTTTAATCGCCTGCACTAGATTTTTAAAATTATCAAGAGGTTCACCCATACCCATATAGACAATATTAACAGATTTATTTTCTGCTATATTATTATCTTTTTTTAAGTAGCTAATTTGTGTGACTATCTCTCCAGCTGTTAAATCTCTCACAAAACCACCCTTTGCGGTTAAACAAAAAGTACAACCAACTTTACAACCCACTTGACTCGAAATACAAAAAGTATACTGTTCACTTTTGATGATGTTCCCATCTTCGTCTTTTTGTTTCTCTTTCATCAAAAGAACAACTGCTTCTGCTGTTTTACCATCTTTATATTGAAACAAGTATTTTTTTGTTCCATCAGAACTCTCTTCTATTCGAATAATTTTACAAATATCTATAGGATAGTTTTCAGTTAAAGTGGCTTTTAAATCTTTGGGAATATTTTTCATATCATCATAAGAAGTAACATATTTTTTATATATCCAGTTGTATATTTGTTTCGCTCTAAAACTTGGTTTTATTGTATCTTGTAACTCTGCTAAAGTAAAGTCATATATTGTTTTTGTCATTATTTTTCTTTCTTAGTTCTTGAAGGAACAATCATCTTTTTTTTCTCTAAATATTCAACTAAAGTATCCATAGCTTTCGTATGATTGGATATAAAATTTTTATGTGCATTTTGATTTGTATAATTTGTAACTACAAAAATACCTTTTAGATCTATATCAAACTCTTGTGCTATTTTAACCACTGAAAAGAACTCCATATTTTCTATACCGATACCATATGGTAAATATTCCGCTCCAAGTTTTTCATTTGTAGTGATATAATTTGAAGAATTTACAATCGTATCATTTACAATTTGTGGTTCTTCACATTTCAAAACATTATCTATAGGTGTATAAGAGTTGCCATCTAAAAAAGAGAGTTCAAGATTTGAAGCACTTGATGATTCTACTATATCAAAAAGATTATATTTTCCATAACTTCCAGCACTCCCTACAAATATAATATAATCTGGTTTATCAAACAGACATATTCGTGTTAGATTCATAGCACTTTCAATGAGTCCTACACCGATCGGTGTTGCAAATGGAAATGACTCATTTTTGCCTGCACACACTATCATTTTATAATCTCACAGGGATATTTTGAGTTGCTAAGTATCTTTTCAAATCCATAATATCAATCTCTCTAAAATGAAAAATCGAAGCAGCAAGAGCAGCCTCAGCACCACATAAAAAAGCATCTTTCATATGATCCATCGTACCAGCTCCACCAGAAGCGATCACAGGAATATCAACTAATTTACTTATTTGACCTGTTATATTTGTCTCAAATCCAGCTTTTGTACCGTCTGCATCCATAGAAGTTAAGAGTATCTCACCCGCACCTCTATCATAGACCTCTTTTGCCCAAGCAAGAGCATCAATGCCTGTATCTTCACGCCCCCCTTTCACAAAAACATGATAAGAACCATCTGCAACTCTTTTGACATCAATAGCCACAACAATACATTGCGAGCCAAATCTTTTCGCTCCTTGATTGATAAAATTTGGATTGGTCACGGCACTTGAATTGATACTAACTTTATCACATCCTACATTGAGTAAATTATAAATATCATCAAGTTTACGAATACCACCACCAACAGTAAGAGGAATAAATACCTCTTGTGCCACTTTTTTAACAACATCTACAATAGTATCTCGACCCTCATGTGATGCCCCAATATCTAAAAATGTAATCTCATCAGCACCTTCAATATTGTATCTTTTGGCAACCTCTACAGGATCACCTGCATCTCGTAAACCAACAAAATTGACACCTTTTACAACCCTACCATTATCTACATCCAAACAAGGTATAATTCTTTTTGCGAAAAAACTCATCTCTATTCCTATTTATTAACTCTAAATTTTATTATATCCAATGATATATAAACATCTTGTGGTGTGGCCAAGATTAATCTTGGGAAGTGTAATTTTAGATTTATTTACTTATCTTAATGTAAGCATAAATTTGATAAACTCATTTTACATGACAAATATAAAAGCAAAAAAGAGATTTGGTCAAAATTTCTTAAAAGACGATTCCGTATTAGTAGAGATCATCCAATCGATGCCCCAAAATGATAATCATATCGTAGAGATAGGGCCTGGCTTAGGTGATTTGACAAAAAGACTTGTCAAGTGCAAAGATGTGACAGCCTACGAGGTAGATAGAGATTTATACTCTATATTGCAAAAAGAGTTTCAAAAAGAATTAGAAACCAATACTTTAAATATCATTTTAGGTGATGTTTTAGAAAAATGGAATCAAAATAATTCACTGTATGATAATAAGTACGATATGATCGCTAACTTACCTTATTATATAGCAACAAATATTATATTGAACGCATATGATGATATACAATGTGAGCATATCATTGTAATGGTTCAAAAAGAGGTTGCAGACAAATTTACAGCATCTTGTGGAGATAAAGAATATTCTTCATTGGGTGTGATAACACAATTAATTTCAAAAGAGGCAAAAACAATTATAGTTGTTCCTCCTGAAAGCTTTAGTCCACCTCCAAAAGTGGACTCTGCTGTAATTTATATCAAAAAAGATTTAAATAAAACAGTAAGTATAGGCTTCAAAAAATTTCTTAGAGGATGTTTTGTCCAGCCAAGAAAAAAATTGATTAAAAATTTATCTGCATTTTATAATAAAAAACTTTTATCAGATATATTTACAGAATTAAATATATCTGATAATGCAAGACCTCATGAAGTTGATGCCTCTTTGTATAGCCATATTTATACAAAGGTAACAAATAATGGAAGAGAACACAACACAAGCTGCTAATCCACAAGTAGTAAGTACAGAAAAAAAAGCCGAAGTTGTACATTCAAATAAAACTGAAAATACAAATCCGAATCAAAAAGGAAAAACAGCACCTCAAAAGAGAAAACCACCAGTAAGTGGTAATGGCTGGACAAATGACCTAAAAAAGGCATTTGAAACAAATGAAAGAATTCAAAAAGAAAGATTAAATCCGCACAATAAACTCAACCTAAAATCTGAAGCAAGTTTTAAAGTGACTCCGCTTGGTGGACTGGGTGAGATTGGTGGAAATATGATGGTTATTGAGACAGATACGAGTGCTATTATTATTGATGTTGGTATGAGTTTTCCTGATGATTCTATGCATGGTGTTGATATTTTGATTCCAGATTTTACCTATGTACGACAAATTAGAAATAAAATATCTGCTATTTGTATCACTCATTCACATGAAGATCATATTGGTGCTATGCCTTATATATTCAAAGAGTTACAAGTACCTATTTATGGGACATCTTTACCTTTAGAGTCTATTGGTTCAAAATTTGATGAGCATAAAATGAAACAACACAGAAGCTATTTTAGAGCTGTTCAAAAAAGAAAACCAATCAGAATTGGTGATTTTGAAGTAGAATGGATGCATATGACTCACTCTATTATAGATAGTTCATCTTTAGCTATTACTACTGAAGCTGGTACTATTATTCATACTGGAGATTTTAAAATAGATCATACTCCTGTAGATGGGTATCCTGCAGATTTGCATAGACTTGCATACTATGGTGAAAAAGGTATCTTGGCACTTTTAAGTGATAGTACCAATTCTCACTCTCCAGGTTTTACAAAAACTGAAAAAACTGTAGGACCTACTTTTGAGCGAATTTTTGCAAAAGCAAAAGGTAGAATCTTGATGTCTACATTCTCTTCAAATTTGCATAGAGTTGCGCAAGCAATTCAAACAGGGATAGATACAGGTAGAAAAGTGTGTGTTATTGGTAGAAGTATGGAAAAAAATCTTGACATTGCACTTACTTTAGGATATTTAAAATTTGGTAAAGAGCATTTTATTGATGCACATGAAGTAAATAAATATCTTGACAAAGAAGTTTTAATCGTGACTACAGGATCACAAGGTGAGCCTATGAGTGCATTATTTAGAATGTCTATTCATGAGCATAGACATATAAAAATCAAACCAGAAGATACTATTGTACTTTCTGCTAAAGCAATCCCAGGGAATGAAGCAAGCGTTTCTGAGATAATAAATCAGATTCAAAAAGCTGGAGCTAGTGTTGCTTATCAAAATTATGCTGATATTCATGTTTCTGGACATGCTGCGCAAGAGGAACAAAAACTTATGCTTAGACTTTGTAAACCTAAGTTTTTTATACCAATTCATGGAGAATATAATCATGTTGTTAGACATATCCAAACAGGTATTGACTGTGGTGTATTAGAAAGAAATACATATATTTTAAGTGATGGTGAACAAATAGAGATAGCACCAAAATTTGTAAAAAAAGTAAAGACTGTAAAAACAGGTAAGACATACATAGACAACCAAAGAAATAGAAAAATCGGTGATGATGTTGTTATCGATAGACAAACTATGGCAAATGAAGGGGTCATTATGATCGTGGCTCAAATCTCTGAAAGCGAAAGAGCAATAGTAGGACCTTCACGAGTAAGCTCATTTGGTATGGTAGACTCTAAACAAGAGAAACATTTTTCAAAAGAGATAGAAGATATTTTAGGTAACTTTTTAGAGCATATTAAGCCAGGTATTTTACAAAATACAAGAGCAGTCGAAGAAGAACTCAGAAAAGTTGTAAGAAAACACTGTATACGAAAATATAGAAAATATCCAATGATTGTACCTACAATCTTCGTACAATAATTATAGTCTGACAAATTATGTTCCACGTGGAACAATTTTAAGGGGTGAATCTGTTCACTCCTTTTTTTATGCAAAAAAGAGACACTCTCTCATAAATTTGGCTATAATTCGTCCATTAAAACAAAAGGAATAATCATGGGAAACAATGACAATAGAAATGAAGAAGAAGGCAAAACAAGACTCAACAAATTTATCTCACACAATAGTAGATTTAGTAGACGAGAAGCAGATGAACTTATCAAAGCTGGGAAAGTATCAATTGATGGGAAAGTTATAGGTGATTTAGCAACTAAAGTTGGATTTAAAACTATCGTAAAAGTAAATGGTAGAACTGTAAAAGTTGATTATACACGAGCTTCTACGGTTATTGTGTACAACAAACTCAAAGGTGAAATAGTATCCAAAAATGATCCTCAAGGGAGAAAAATAATCTATGATACAATAGGGAAAAAGTTTTCTCACTTTATTCCAATAGGAAGATTGGATTATGCAAGTGAAGGGATGCTTTTACTCACAGATGATCCTAAAATAGCTACAGCTATTATGACTTCTGATTTAGAAAGAGTCTATAAGATCAAAATTGAGGGTGAAATAACCAAAGCGATGATAAGTGCTATGGACAATGGAATTACACTTGATGATGCGACAGCAGGTGCTTGGGATCATACAAAAACAATCAATATGGAATTTAAACCATTTTTAGGATACCAGATACAAACAAGTACACCGAAATATTCAAAAATAAAAGTAGCTATCTCTGAGGGTAAAAACAGAGAGTTACGAAGATTTTTTGCTCATTTTGGTTCAAAAGTTGTAGATCTAAAAAGAGTAAGTTTTGGTGGAATCAATCTCAACAACTTACCGTCTGGAAAAGTACGATACCTTGAAAGCAATGAATATGAAGACTTAAGAAAGTTTATGAAAGATCAAAACAAAGTCAATAGAAAAAAGGATAAAGAAGACCTTTACGACAATGAGTACTAATCTAGCAAACATCTTACGACCACAAACTCTTGAAGAGTTTGTCGGTCAATCTCACATCATCTCACAAAATAAAGCACTCTATAAACTTATCATAAAACAAGAGATTCCTCATCTATTTTTTTATGGACCACCAGGGACTGGCAAAACAACTTTGGCGAAAATTATTGCTAAAAGTAGTGGCTATGATTTTTATTATATGAATGCTACAAGTTTGAAAATAGAGCAGCTTCGTGAGATATTTAAACGCTATGATGGGGCTTTGATAAAACCGCTTATATTTATAGATGAAGTGCATCGTCTCTCTAAAACACAACAAGAGGTACTTTTACCTATTATGGAAAATTACGATGCTATCATCATAGGAGCAAGTACAGAAAATCCATTTTTTTCTTTGACCAATGGGATTCGTTCACGAAGTTTTATCTATGAGTTTAAAACTTTATCGTATGATGAGCTTGAAGAGTTACTCACTAAAGCACTTGAAATTATGAATGTGAGTATCGATAATGAAGCGGTAGAATATTTGATAGTAAGTAGCAGTGGAGATGGGAGAGCTTTATTAAATCTGCTTGATTTCGGATCTAAACTTGATAATACAATCACTTTAAAAATACTCAAAGAGTTACGGATGAATAGTATGGGAGATGGTGTGAGTTCTTCTCAAAGCCATTATGATATTACTAGTGCGATGATAAAGTCGCTTCGAGGAAGTGATGTAGATGCTGCTTTATATTATCTTGCTAGGCTTATAGATGGTGGAGAGAGTGTTGACTTTATCTCCAGAAGACTAGTGATATTTGCAAGTGAAGATATAGGTAATGCCAATCCAAATGCACTCAATATTGCCAATAGCACCATGCAAAGTTGCAACAAGATTGGTTTTCCTGAATCAAGAATTATTTTAGGGCAATGTGTCATCTATCTAGCTTCTTGTCCCAAATCTAATAGTGCCTACAACGCTATTAATTCTGCTCTTTTTTATGTACAAAATGAAGAGGTTTTAAATATACCTACACATCTAAGAGATGCCCATATCGGATATAAATACCCTCATGATTTTGGAGGATATGTACAGCAACAATATTTAGAAAAAGATATTCATTTTTATGAAAGTAAAAAAATAGGCTACGAAAAAACACTCACAGAGTGGCTAACCAAAATTAAAATATGATATAATTACACACTATATTTAGGAGAAAACATGCAACACCTTATAACAACAGCCGACTTTTCAAATGAAGAGATTATCAAACTCTTTGATGATGCAAAATTATTTATTGATCTCAAATCAAATAACCTTTTAAAAGGGAAAATCATAGTAACACTTTTTTTTGAAAACTCTACCCGTACAAGAAGTAGCTTTGAAATTGCAGCAAAAAGACTTGGTGCTGATGTAGTCAATTTAGAAGTACAAACAAGCTCAACTAAAAAAGGGGAAACAGTTGAGGACACTATTGCAAACTTAGATGCTATGAAACCCGATGCTATTATTATACGGCATAGTGATAGTGGATTGCCTGCTAGTTTGATCAAACATGTCAATTGCCCTATTTTAAATGCAGGAGATGGGAGAAATGCTCACCCTACTCAAGCACTTTTAGATCTCTATACCATTATGGATTATTATAACTATGATGTAAAAGATAAAAATATTGCTATTGTTGGGGATATTTTAAACTCAAGAGTTGCTAGCTCAAATCTGGAACTCCTCCCTCGTTTTGGACTCAACCCTATTTTAGTTGCTCCAAAAGAGTTCCATGTTACATCAAAGTTTAAAACTACTAAAAATCTAAAAAGTATCATTGATGATTTGGATATCATAATGAGTTTACGAGTACAACATGAACGACATAACTTCTCGAGAACTATTGAAGAGCTAGAAAGAAGTAAAGCAAAATATGCCAAAAAATACTGTATCACTTCCAAACTGATTAAAGATAAAGATCTTTTGATATTACATCCAGGACCTGTCAATAGAAATATAGATATTAGTGATGAAGTTTTGGAAGATCCACGCTCACAAGTATTAGAGCAAGTTACAAATGGTGTAGCTGTAAGAATGGCTTGTTTAAAAAAGCTTATATTAAAACAGTAAGTCAATAATTGAACTTACAAGAACAACTCAATTTTTATGGTGAGAAAAAAGAACCTTTTTTTTTCATCGTGAATTATGATAAAACAGACTACGAAGTGATTGCACTCAAAGATTTACCGAGCACTATTCAATATTCTCTATCAGAAAACAGGGATCCTATTTCACATAATACTATTTTGAGTACAAAAGCAGAGCCATTTGAAAGTTATAGAAAAAAGTTTTATACCCTTGAAGATGAGATACTTAATGGCAATACCTATCTAGCAAATCTAACATCACAAACACAAATAGATACAAAGTTATCCCTTCAAGAGATATATACTCTTGCTAATGCAAAATTTAAACTCCTTTACCATGACAAATTTGTCTGCTTCTCACCCGAGAGATTTTGTGAAATAAAAGAAAATACAATTTATACCTATCCTATGAAGGGTACAATTGATGCAATGATTCCAAATGCTGAACACATTATATTAAATGATTCAAAAGAGTTAGCAGAGCATACTATGATAGTCGATCTTTTACGCAATGATTTATCAATTGTATCCAAAAAAGTACGAGTAGAAAAGTTTCGATATTGTGAATATATAGAGGCAGGTGAAAAAAAACTAATACAAGTAAGTTCAAAGATATCAGGACAATTAGAAAAAAATTGGGAAAATAAAATTGGTGATATTATTGTCTCTTTATTACCAGCGGGGAGTATTACAGGCACTCCGAAGAAAAAAACAGTAGAGATACTTAATACTATTGAGAATTATAAAAGAGGATATTTTACTGGGATATTTGGAGTATATGATGGAAAAAGACTTGATAGTTCAGTTATCATTCGGTACATAGAAAAAGATAATGAAAACTTGATATATAAAAGTGGTGGGGGAATCACTAGTGATAGTGATCTTCATAAAGAGTATCAAGAAATGTGTGATAAAGTATATATACCCTAACAATAAAAACGAAAGAGAATACAATGAACTATTTTGAAACTATAAAGATAGAAGATTATGAGATATATAATTTACCCTATCATCAAAAAAGAATCTCAAAGACTATTGGAAAAAATATAGATTTACAAGAGTATATCTATTGTCCAAACAACAAATTATTAAAATGTAAAGTACTTTATGATGCTGATGACATACTTGATGTTCGTTTTGATATCTATCAAAAAAGAAACATAAAGATCTTTCAACTCATTTATGATGATACTATAAAATATGATTATAAATATGAAAATAGAGAAAATATCAATGCCCTTTTTTCAAAAGGAAAGAATGCTGATGAGATTATCATCATCAAAAATGGTTTTGTAACAGACACAAGTATAGCCAATATAGCTATAGAATTAAAGGGTCAATGGTTCACTCCAAAAAAGCCACTTTTGTATGGAACAACAAGACAACGATACATAGATGATGAGATACTTAAAGAGTGTAATATAACTGTAAAGATGTTACAAAGTGCAAAAAAAATAGCACTTTTAAATGCTATGATAGATTTTGATAGAATAGAAGAGTATATACTTTTAGTTTAAATCATCTATTACAGGTACTAGAATTTGATTAAAATCATTACTATCATAAGATAATAGGTCACTATCAGTCGTAAAAAATTTAATCATTCTTTTTTGAAACATCTCCGCTTTTAATGGCAAAATTTGTAAAATATTTTTTTCTTTATGAAGTCGTTTCATTGGATTGGATTTTTCGGATACGACAGAGATATTTTGATTGAAAATTTTTGCTAAATTATTGAGATGAGAGATAAGTTTTTCTCGTTTTGCATCCCCTAGAGGATCCATATCAAAAATCTTTGGTGTGATTTTGAGTTGCCCTGAGATATCGAATAAAATAGGTGATATTTGTTCATAAAGTTTATTGTCATTTAATAAAACCAATGAGCTTTTCAATGAAGATATTTTTTCCTTTCCTACTTTAAAAACAGGAATTTTTAAAGATAAGAGATCACTTACAATATTACCATGCACCAATAAACTATTTGTTAAAACAAGCATCCCCATATCAAATTTTGATTTGTCTTCTCTGAGTATTTTTCGTATCCCTTTACTATGATAGTCCATACTAATCACAAGGTTTTGGACATTTTCCAATAATTTATGTATTTTATTTATCACAACAACTGTACTATGTCTCGTCATTTTGACTATCAATTTTGTATTTTTAATTCTTTTGTGCAAACTAATAGCATCTTTTATCACACTTAATATCTCTATTTCACTCTGAATATACATATCAATATACAGATATATATTTTGTCCAAAAGGCATAGGAAACTGTGCACTTGTTTTGGAGATGGCACTATATACCTGTAGTAAAACTTTGGGTTTTCCTATGATAAGAATATTATCGTTTGGTTTAATAATCAAAGAAGCCTTTACGGTCATGAGTTGTTGTTTTCTATACAAAGCAACAATACGCCAATCTTTTTGACCAATACTTCCTATATATCTATAGGCGTAAGTACTTCCAAATGGAACTTTTATCTCCATTATTTCACCTTGTCTCAATCCTATATTTTGAGCAAATAAAGGGATATTTGGTAAACACTCTATGAGACCATTAGACAAGACATCTTTACCACGATAGTATTGAATATTCTCATCGTCAATTTTCAAGTCCCAAAGATCATAGACATTACAATGTAAATCTGAATATTTTTTTCGTATATTTTCAATCACTGCAATCGTGTCTTCTTTTGTAGATAATACAACCAAAGCATCTTGATACATCACTTTATTTAAGATAAAAGAGAGTTTTGAATAACTCGTGGGGTCAAATTTATAAAAAGTAAAATTCGAAGGAGTTGTAGTATCTAATATAGAGTCATCTGTATATATTATATCGTATTGATTCGCATTATTATTTAATTCTATCATTCTTTTTACAAGATGTTTCGCTATTGGACCATCTAAGATTACAAGTACATTTTTCATAAGTGCATCATAGCTAATTTATGGTAAAATATTTCCTTTATAAGGACACAAATGGAAACAGAAGTAAGAAAACTTCCAAAAAAAACAATTATTTATCTCTGTATAATAGTTGCATTAGGAGTAGCATGGTTTTTTTTAGTTGCAAATGGACAAGCTGTAAAAGTAACTGAAATCCTTCATATGCTAGGCTATGAAAAAGTGACCAATGTAAGAGTCTATGCAAATCATCAGTTTATACGGGAAGATATCAATGTAAAAGGTTTTAAGTACACAATTAGTTTTACAAATTTAGAAACAAATGAAGAGTGTAAAGGTTTTGTTTTAAAAGATTTTAAAAAAAATGTGGACAAAGATTTAATTTGTACAAAAATAAAATAGGATTGAAAATATGAGTTTAAAAGAAGATATTAATTATACAATATGGTGTGATTTTGTAGAGAGAGATTTTATAGAAAATGGTTTTGTAGATTTAGTAAATAATGAAATTATAAATGGTGCGACAAGTAATCCAGCAATTTTTGAACAATCAATCACAACATCAGAAGCATATAAACAACAAATAAATATGCTTCAAGCAAATGAAAATAAAAAAATATATGAAGAGTTAGCAATCACGGATATTAAAAGAGCTGCCGAAATATTAAAGCCTCTCTATGATAGTGATGCAAATAATGGTTTTATCTCTCTTGAAGTTGATCCTACCTTGTGTGATGATGCAGAAGCTACTATTGCTGAGGGTATCAGACTTCATAAACAAATTGGGTATAGTAATGTGATGATCAAAGTCCCTGCTACAGCTGCTGGATATAAAGCGATGGAAGAACTCACAGCATTAGGTATCAATGTCAATGCAACATTAATTTTTTCAAAAGAGCAAGCTATAGAGTGTGCAAAAGCCTTAAATGAAGGGATCATCAAAAGTGGAAAAGACACAAAAGCTGTCATCTCTATTTTTGTAAGTAGATTTGATAGAATGTTGGATAGTCAGCTTCATAAAAAAGGACTAGAAACATCTAAAGTGGGTATCATCAATGCAACGAAATGTTACTATGAGATAGAAAAATTTCAAAATGATAATATCCGTACACTTTTTGCTAGTACTGGAGTAAAAGGCGATATTTTGCCACAAAGCTATTATATTGATAATTTGATATTTAAAAATACAGTCAATACAGCACCTTTGGCTACTATTGAGCAGTGGATAGAAAATGGATCAAAAATAGAATCAAAAATATTCACAGAAGTTGAATGTGATAAATATTTTAAAAAGCTTGAAAAAAGAGGAATATCTATAGATCTCGTATCAAAACAGCTGTTAAATGAAGGGCTAAGTGCTTTTAAAAAATCATTTGCAGAGTTATTAAAAAAAGTTAAAATATAAAGGGATAAAAATGAGTACTATATGGACACCAAATTCTTGGAGAGATTTTCCAATAAAACAACAACCAATCTATACAGATATGAAAAAAGTAAAAAAAGTAGAAAAGGAGTTGGCTTCTTACCCTCCTCTCATCTTTGCCCAAGAAGCCAGACAATTAAAATCACATTTGGCAGCTGTAGCCAATGGAGATGCATTTTTACTTCAGGGGGGAGATTGTGCTGAGAGTTTCAAAGCTTTTAATGCAAACAACATAAAATCTCTTTTTCAGGTGATGATGCAAATGGCAGTTGTAATGACATTTAGTGCACAAAAACCTGTGGTAAAAGTAGGAAGAATAGCAGGACAATTTGCAAAACCTAGATCGAGTGATTTTGAAACTATAGATGGGATAGAATACCCAAGCTATAGAGGTGATATCGTAAATGATATAACAACAGATATAAAATCAAGAACACCAAACCCAAAAAAACTGCTCAAAGCATACAATCAAAGTGCAGCAACACTCAACCTCCTAAGAGCCTTTGCAAGAGGTGGAATGGCAGACTTAAACAAAGTACATAGTTGGAATCTTAACTATATGAACGACCATACTCTAGGTGAAAAATATGAAGAGATGGCATCTAAAATAAGTGAAAGCCTAAAGTTTATGCAAGCATGTGGAATCAACTCTAAAAATACACCTGCTCTAAGCCAAACGACCCTATTTACTTCTCATGAAGCACTCTTACTCAACTACGAAGAAGCACTTACAAGAAAAGATAGTCTTACTGGAGATTGGTATGATTGTAGTGCGCATATGCTCTGGATAGGTGATCGTACACGAGCCTTAGATGAAGCTCATGTAGAATATTTTCGAGGAATTAAAAACCCTATAGGATGCAAAGTCGGACCTTCGATGAAAGAAGACGAACTTCTCCAACTCATAGACAAACTCAATCCAGAAAATGAAGCAGGCAGACTCAATCTTATTGTAAGAATGGGTGCTTCTAAAATAGCAGATTACTACCCTAAACTACTCAAAAAAGTAGAAGATGAAGGGAAAAAAGTCGTATGGTCAAGTGACCCTATGCATGGCAATGTAGAAAAAGCAGATAATGGATACAAAACAAGAGATTTTGATAATATCCTAAGTGAAGTAAAACAATTTTTCCAAATCCACAAAACACAAGGAAGCGTAGCAGGTGGTATTCATCTTGAGATGACAGGACAAGATGTCACAGAGTGTACAGGAAGCCAAAGTAGCAAAATCACTACAAATGACCTCACAAGTAGATACCATACACAATGTGACCCTAGATTGAATGCCGACCAATCTTTAGAGCTAGCATTTATGATAGCTGAAACTATGAAAGAGGCTTAGGCTACTCTATAGGGAGAGCTAGCCCCTCTCCTTACTCTTATAAACTTTTTATTATTTTTGTAAGTTTTCTATTATTTGAATTGGTAGACTAGTTATCAAAGAGATGGTTTTATTATCAAATCCTTGAGAGATGGCATTTCTGGCAATACTTAGTTTTTCTTCTTGAATCCCCTCAATTTTTCCCTCAATCTTCCCTTTTTCCATACCCTTTTCCATACCCTTTTCCATACCTTTTTCCATACCTTTTTCCATGCCTTGTTTCAAACCATATTCAGTAGCATTCTCAACAGCAAAGTCTAGTACATTCTTATAATCATTTCTAGCTTTTAAGTCTTGTTGGTATGCAAACTGTTTATCATCATCTAAGGCTAAAAATTCTGCTATATCAAATGCTTCATTGAGTATTTTATCTTCTTTAAATGATTCAGGTATTTTGTTTAGATTGTTCAGATTATTGAGATAATACAACCAATATTCAAGATGATTTGAGAGTTCTTTTTCTGTCTTTTTGAATTTTGGCATCTCTATATAATAATAGGTGAGTTTATCATAAAAAATCTCATTTGTCTGAGTATCACACAATTGTACTTTTGAGAGATATTTTTCTTTATTACTATTTTCTAGTTCAAACTCTAATATCCCTACAAAATATATCTTTTTAAGAGAATAATCCCATGTCCCTTTTTTAGATTGTTCTTGTATAGGAAAACTTGTATAATAAACACTCCTATCTTTAAAATATTTTTGTTTCCCTCTTTGCAGTTCTACGATAAAATTATTCTCTTTTTCATCGGTACAATATATATCATAGACTGCTTTTCTATCTACTATATTTAATCCTAACTGTTCTAGGTTTCTGTACTCTACAGATACTATTTTATGTTCTATATCTAATAAATCATTTAAAAAACTTATCAATATATTCTTATGATTCTCATTCCCAAATATTTGTTTAAATCCAAAGTCTGTAAATGGATCGATATATTTCTCTTTTATTGTCATGCACATCTTTTAAGCCTTTTGGTTTGTACAATTATAGCATGTTTGTTAATTCTACTTATTATAAAAATTGAAATCTTTTAAAAAATTTATCTCTTTTGTAAGATTTTATTGTTTACTCTATAGGGGGAGTTAATCCTTTGTTGTATTCTTCAGTATTAATAATAATAGGTAGTTTATCCTCCAACTCTTTTCGTATAAAAGCGGGGATCTCTTGAGAGGAAACTATATATCCAGAAACAATATCTTCTATGATATCTAACTTAATCTCATAGTCAATATTGATATCTAAATCAGATAGAAAATACGCATCTGTTTGTAACTTTCTTTTCTCATCTGTCACATCATCTACAACAAATTTGAGATGCCCCATCTCTTCTATATAATCTTGACTTAATGACATATTAAATTGCTTTACGACAGAATTTTCCTCAATTTTACCCCTCAATACTACATATCTTGTCATATTTCTATTTTTTACTACTACCTCTATATCACTTACTAAGTTTATAGTATATCGACCAGAAGAATCTTTTGTACTAAAAAGTACTACTTCTTTTTTTTCTATCTCTTTTACTTTTTGCTCTTTTAGTTCTACGATTTCTTCTTCTATCTCTCTATTCTGAGATTTTGTGATGATGGTATGTTGTACCTCTTTAACTTTTGGTTCATCTTCATAGACATATTTTGGCTCTACCTTTTTTTCTATATGTGGCTGTACTACTTTTATAGCTTCAGGATGATACTCATCTTGTGGATAAACAAAATATACAAGTAAGAGTACAACTATCCCACCTACTAAAAATATTTTAGATTTATCATTTTCAAAATCAAGCATAATATGGCTCTGTCACTGCTTTGTCATAATTCTCTTTAAAAGAACTATACCCATCTACGATACCTTTATATTGCTCTTTTATAGTTCCACTTTTTGCACTATTATAATCTTCAGTAAATGTTGCTAACATTTTATCAATAAAATCATTTACATTTATATTGCTTAATTGTACTTCATTTAATTCTTTATCAGTATGATTAGAAGTATAAGCATCTGTTGACTGGAAGCTTGCCGTAATATCTTTTCCATAATAATAATCTTGTAAGTTTGTTCCTAATTCAGAAAGAAACCATAAAGAATTGATTGGATTATCCATATTTCTCATCGTCTCATATGTTGCTTTATTAAAATTGTCATTATTACTTAAATCTAATCTGGCTAATTGCATATCAGTGACCATAAGGTCGGTACGTTCATCTCTAGTTAAATCGCCTTCTCTTAATAATTTTATTTGTTCTTTAATTTGATCATAGTTCTCTTTTGCTTCATCATAAGGAATATCTCGTATCTCCGATGAATTATAATCACTATAATCTACGATAATTTTTTCTTCTATTTGACTGTATCCAGACACTATATTTGCTTTACTTACTTTTGATACTTCTTTTATATAACTAGCTTCTATCTCCATCTCTTAGTTCCTCTTTTATCTTGAATTCTTACTCATTTTATCATTTTTAAAGTTAAGGGGGGGGGTAAAATAAGATAATTTTCATACTAAAGGAGAAAAAAAGATGAAAAAAGTCGTATTTATGTTATTCATTTTAGGTGCATTTTTAGTAAATGCAAATGCAGGTTGCTATATTAAAGATGTATATCCAGGAAGTGGTCCAGCACCCGATGCATATTGCTGGGATATTTCAGTTGTAGCTTCAGAAGATTTCCCATATATGGAAAATACAAGTAATAAAAGATTTACAACAGGAGATCATGGAGGATCATGGATTTATGTACAAATAGATGCTTATGGATATAATGATCATACAACTGCTGATATTAGTTACAATAATATGGCTTTATATGCTTCTGTCACGAGAAATAACACTATGCATATAAAACTTGGAACAAGTTATCTATTCGTTATGGATCCAAATAGTGTAGACAATGGATTAATTCGTGCTAAGAGATACTCTACTTTAAAGGATATTGTATTCTTTAACTAATTAAAAAGAAAAGAGAAGAGAAAACTTTGTCTCTCTCTTCTCTTATTTAACCTTTATACTTTATTTTCAAAATCAAGCATAATATGGCTCTGTCACTGCTTTGTCATAGTTCTCTTTAAAAGAACTATACTCATCTACGATACCTTTATATTGCTCTTTTATAGTTCCACTTTTTGCACTAGCATAATCATCTGTAAATGTTGCTAACATTTTATCGATAAAATCATCTACATTTATATTGCTTAATTGTGTACTATTTAACTCTTTATGTACATGATTTAATCCATCTGTACCATTTATCTGAAAACTTGCTGTAGTTTCTTTACCATAATAATAATCTTCTAGGTTAGTTTGTAATTTAAGAGAAAATACAGAAACATCATTTGGATTTTCTAAATTCCTCATTGTTTCATATGTTGCCTCATTTAGCTTTTCATTATTACTTTGATTTACTTTTCCTAATTGAAAATGAACTCCAAAAAGTTCATTTTTTTCTGATTCTGATAAATCTTCTTTACCTAAATCATCTACTCTTTCTTTAATCTGTTCATAGTTTTCTTTTGCTTCATCATAAGATATATCTCGTATCTCTGATGGACTATAATTACTATAATCAATTTGGCTTTTCTCTTCTGTTTGACTGTATGCAAAAACCGCATTTGTTTTACTCACTTTTGATACTTCTTTTATATAATTAGCTTCTATCTCCATCTCTGAGTTCCTCTTTTATCTTGAATTCTTACTCATTTTATCATTTATAAAGTTAAGGGGGGGTAAAATAAGATAATTTTCATACTATCTAAAGATAAAAGATTTCAATTCAAATAAACTTAATATTAGTTTCCAATGTTTCAAGATAAAAATCCAAATTCTTTTCTACTGAATCTGCTATAAATTTATGAAAAGTATCAAGAGGTTCATTGTTTTGGGCTTTTTCGATACTTTGGATATATTCACTTCTATCTTGTACTCTGATGATTGAGGGTACATATCCATTTTGCATCAAAATTAAATTCATTATCAATCTAGCTGTTCTTCCATTCCCATCAATGAAGGGGTGTATAGATACAAATCGAAAATGTGCTTGGCTTGCTCTTTGGATACTATTCAAATCATTTGAATTTTGTAACCATATTACAAACTCTTCCATCTTTTCTTTTACAAAGATAGGATCTGTAAAATGATAGATATCTCCATCTGATTTTCGTACTCCTACGGCTTGAGTTCTATATCTTCCTGCTTCTTTGGAATTGATACTTTTAAGTATCAATCTATGGATATTTAATATATCTGATTCTCTTAAATTTTGTGTGGGAATAGTTACTAACTCTTCTATAAAATCGAGTGCTTCTTTATGATTGATCACCTCAAGGTGTTCATTCATAGATTTACCGTTTATAGTGATACCCTCTTCCAAAATCAATTTCGTTTCACTATAAGATAAGGTATTTCCTTCAAGAGCATTAGAGTGATATGTCATATCTACATCGTACACTTTTTGAAGATTTTTTGACTGCTCACTACTGAGAGGTCGAAAAAAATCAAGCTTTTGTTTTTTAATCTCTAAAAGAGTATACAAATCACTTAATTCTTTGGGTGTTGTATCGAACATAGTTCAGCTACACATCTAAATGTTCGACATCTTTCGCATGATCTTCGATATACTTTCTTCTAGGTTCTACTTCATCACCCATAAATAGTGTAAATGTTTCACTTGCTACCTCTGCATCATCTACTGTTACTTTTAAAAGTCTTCTATTTTCTGGTATCATTGTAGTTTCCCATAATTGTTCAGGATTCATTTCACCTAGACCTTTATATCTTTGGATATAAGCACCTTTTTTTGCACTCTCCTCGATCTCTTCAAGATATTCTATCATATCTCTGTTTTCAAATATAGAAGTATCCCTATCAAGAATTTTTTTGTAAAGGTAAGTAGCCTCTGCAAAATAAGGACTCGCAAATAGTTCATCATCTATGATAAGCTCTTCTAACCCTTCATTTGTCTGTACAAAAAGATGTATAGCGTGTTCATCTATAGTTTTACTTAAAATATTATATCCACAAGATAGTAAATATTTTTCAATCTCTACAAATAACAGATCATTTGCCAGTCCAACCAATGTATCATTTTCGATAATATACTTGATAACCTCTACTAAAGAGTATCTTTTTTCAAGATTTTCAAGCATCCCTCTATATGCAGATACTATTTTGAACATATCTAATAGATCAATATGTCCCATACCTTCAAAGTGAAAATTACTCAAACCATTTTCTATTAAAAAATTACTTAAAGCATTATTATCTTTGAGATATGTTTCATTTTTTCCTTTTCTGTACAGATACAATGGTGGCTGAGCTATATAGAGGTATCCACTATCAATAATCGGTCGTAAAAATCGGAAGAAAAATGTCAAAAGTAAAGTCTGAATATGACTCCCATCGACATCCGCATCCGTCATAATAATCACTTTATGATAACGAACTTTCTCTGCATTAAAATCTTCCCCTATTCCACATCCCATAGCAGTGATCATATTTTTTATCTCTTCAGATTTTAGAATCTTATCAAGTCTTGCTTTTTCAACATTTAATATTTTACCCTTCAAAGGTAAAATCGCTTGATAGACTCTATCTCTCCCTTGTTTAGCAGATCCACCAGCACTATCCCCTTCGACAAGGTATAATTCAGCGATTTCAGGATCTTTTGTTTGACAGTTTGCAAGTTTTCCAGGAAGGGTACCCACAGACATCCCATCTGTTTTTCTTGTGAGTTCTCTGGCTTTTTTAGCAGCTTCTCGCCCACGAGCAGCCATCAAAGATTTTTCCATTACAAGTTTTGCTTGTGCTGGATTTTCTTCAAGATATTTACTCAACATCTCAAAAGTAAGCTTTTGACAAATAGGTTTCACATAGGAGCTTCCTAGTTTTCCTTTTGTTTGCCCTTCGAACTGAGGCTCAGGAACTCTTACACTTACAACAGCTACTAACCCTTCTCGTGTATCATTACCATCAAGTTTTGCATCTTTATCTTTGGCATTTGCATTTGCTTTGAGATAATTTCTAATAGCTCGTGTTAAACCATCTCTAAATCCTGCTTCGTGTGTACCACCATCTGCTGTATTGATATTGTTTACAAATGATTTTACATTTCCAGTATAAGTATCGTTGTACATAAGGGCGATATCTACTTCTACACCATCTTCCTTTGCAGAAAAAGCGATAGAATCAGTAATAGGTTTTGATTTATTTGTATCTTCTACAAACTGCTTAATTCCACCCTCAAAATGGAAAATATCTTTTTTACCATCTCTTTTATCTGTTAATTCTATAGTAATTGCAGGATTTAAATAGGCAACTTCTTTAAATCTTTTTGCCAGTATTTCATACTTGTATTCTGTTACTTCAAATATTGTTGCATCAGGTTGAAATTCTATTGTAGTACCTGTTTTTTTTGTATTACCAATAACCTCAAGTTGTTTATCAAACTTTCCTTCATGAAACTCTTGATAGTGGATCTCACCTGCTCTATGAATAGTCATTTTCAAATTTGAAGAGAGTGCATTTACTACAGAAACACCAACCCCATGAAGTCCACCTGATACTTGATAGGTATCTTTATCAAATTTTCCACCTGCATGCAAAACCGTAAGTGCCACAGTAGCTGCACTCAAATTTTCTGTAGGATGCATACCTGTAGGGATACCTCGAGCATTATCAGAAACAATTATAGAATTAGATTTTGTGATGGTTACTTTAATCGTATCACAAAATCCAGCCATAGCTTCATCGATAGAGTTATCTACAACTTCGTATACCATGTGATGCAAACCATTTTCATTGGTATCACCAATATACATACCTGGTCTTTTTCTTACTGCTTCAAGCCCTTTTAGGACTTTAATATTATTAGCGCCGTATTCTTTTTTTTCGATATCTGTACTCATTTTTTTCCTTATTTGTCTAACACTATAGGCATTACAATTGTAATAAAATCATTATCCTCTAAATAAAAAGGTAAATTTGATTCATTAAAACCTATTTTTATACTTTCGTTTGCAGTACTACTTAAAAAATCTAAAATATATTTACTATTAACAGCTATATAAAAAGTAGAATCTATATCTAATACTACATCTACTTGAGTTTTTGATTCACTATCATCATCAAGCGATTCAAAAAGTATGCTTTCATGATTAAAAGTCATTTTTATTTTTGACTCAATTGATGTTACTAATTTTATAGCTTCTATCAAGATAGCTTTTGATAATAAAAAAGTGTGCTTTAAAGTTTTGGGAATTATTCTTTGATAGTCAGGAAATTTTCCATTGATCAGTTTTGTAAAAAAAGTATAGTTAGGATTGGAGACTACTAAATATGTTTCATCATAACTCACTGTTGCTTCATCCAAAAATAATTTTTGTATCTCTATAATTGCTTTTTTAGGGATAATAATTTGTGATTCTTCATTTGAAATATTTTCAATATTAGAAACAGCTAATCTTCGAGTATCCGTAGCTACAAAATTTATCTTTTCTGCTTTTATATCTATTAATGCACCATTAAGTTCAAATTTAGGATTGTTATTGTCTATAGAGGGTGTGATTTTTCGTATACTGCTTATTAAACTTAAAGTATTTATATTTAAAGATTTTAGATTATCCATTTGTATAAAATCAGGATATTCCTCTGCATTATACATAGGCAATTTGAAGTTTGATTTTTTTTGTTTAATATTCAAATTATTATCAATTACTTCAAATATAATATCTTCATCTTTTAATCTTCGAATGATATTTAAAAAATTACTTCCATTTACAGTTGATTTTCCATCCATTATATCAGTAATATCACCTACAAGAGCTTCACAACCCATCTCATAATCTGTAGATTTTATTATTAAATTTGTATTTAGTACTTCCATATAAATATGAGAAGTTATAGAACTAGAGTCTTTTTTATTTAAAAATGGTTGCATTGAAGAAACGATATTTTCAATAATGTTTTTAGCAATAGTAAATTTCATTTTTATCCTTTTTTCTATTATTTATATTTAATAAATAAGTAGTAGTATTAGTAGTCGGTGTGAATAGATGAAAACAATCTTCAAAGCCAGTATTTAAAGCAAATTTGTTGTTTTAAAAAATGTAAAGTTGTTCACATCTATTCACATGAAAGTAATTCAAAAATACTAATAATCCTTATTTATTATTTTATTTTTTAGATTTTCAAGCTTCAATCTAAAGTTTTCATCTTTTTCTATAAGCTCATTTGCTTTACTTATATTTTTAGAAACAGAAGAGTGATCTTTCATCCCTAAAAATTTTGCTATATCAGGCATAGAGTTATGTGTAAGTTCACGAGCAAGATAGATAACTGTTCTTCGTCCATCAACCACATTTTTGGTTCTTTTTGTCGATTTGAGATCAGATGGTTTGATATTGAGTTCTGCAGAGATAACATTGATTATATCAATAAGTTTGATATTTTCTTTTGTTTCTTTGACTTGATCTTTTAAAACTCTTTGTACAAGCTCTATATTGATATCAACACCTAATAAATTTGCATTTGCATTGATCTGAATAAGTACACCTTCTATCTCACGCACTGAATTACCAAGGTTTGTAGCTATATACTGTACAATATCTTTTGTAAGGTGTATCCCATTGAGTTCACTTTTTTTCTCAGTAATCAAAATCTTTGTTTCTAACTCAGGTAAATTAATATGAGCTTTTAAACCATGTTCAAATCTACTTTTGATTCTATCTTCGAGTCCACCTATTTGGGAGGGGAGTCTATCACTTGTAAGTACTATTTGTTTATTAGCATTTTTGAGTTCATTAAAAGTATGAAAAAACTCTTCTTGAGTTGTTTCTTTTCCTGTTAAAAATTGGACATCATCTATAAGTAAGAGATCACATTTTCTATATTTTGCTTTAAAGTGTTCTAAGTTTTTATTTTTCATGCTAAACAAAAAATCATTCATAAACTGCTCAATAGTCACATATATTACATTTTTATCTTTTTCAACAGCATCATTTCCTATAGCTTGCAAAAGATGTGTTTTTCCTAAACCTGTGCCACCATAAATAAATAATGGATTGTATTGAGTACCAGGTTTTTCGGCTACTGCTTTACTTGAAGTATATGCCATCTCATTTGATTTTCCTACAACAAACGAGTCAAAAGTAAATGATTGATTTAAAATTGTGCTATCTGCTGTTCCTCTTGATTGTTGCTCATCAATAATGGCTTTTTTTGTTCTTCTTCTCTCACCTGCTACGATAATCTCTATCGAAGGTTTTATATTTTCTTGATTTTCAAATATCTCTTGAATCATAATAGAATATTTTGTTTTAATAAAACTTGCTATAAATTTATTATTAACTTCAAAAACCGCAAGCTCATCACTAGAGCTAGATTTTTTGTATACAAGCTGTTTGAGTACATTATTATAGTCATTTTTTGACACTTCATTTTCTAAAGCTATTAATATATCTTTTGTTGTCAACTTGAATATTCCTGTTTATAGTGTAAATTTATATTATTATACCTAAAATATGTTAACATTGTCAAAATTATCACATGTATATGTGAATAACTTATGAATACTATGTGAAAAGAGGTGAAGTGATTGAAAATATTAGGGATCGATCCGGGTACAATCAACTGTGGTTACGCTATTGTTGAGAATGTGACCAATGTGAAAAGTACAAGAAAGCCTAGGCTGGTTGAAGCGGGTTTAATCAAAATAAAAAGTCGTATTTTGCAGGAACAAATTTTGGAAATGGCAGAAGCAATTGATCTTATTCTAAAATCGCATACTATTGATGAAGTTGCTATTGAAGATATGTTTTTTGCTCACAATCCAAAAACAATTATAAAACTTGCCCAGTTTAGAGGGGCATTAAGTTTAAAAATATTATTAGAGGTTGGTAATTTTAGCGAATATACACCCCTTCAAGTAAAACAAGCAGTGACAGGTAATGGGAAGTCTTCTAAAGAACAAGTATCGTTCATGGTACGAAAATTGTTAGGAATCAAGCAAGAGATAAAGCCTTTGGATATTACAGATGCAATTGCTGTTGCTTTGACTCATTTTCAAAGGGTAGCATTAGGTCATAAACTAATATAAAATCTTATTGAGGGTATCGTGTCCCTCAAGATCGTTGTGGGTCTACTAAATCAATTCCAACAAATAGCATTACTACAAACATTTTCACCAGTTATTTTTCCATTTTCTTTAACATAGGCTATACCCCATTCAAACATCTCTTTTAGAACAGGTTTTAGTTTTAATCCAATTGGAGTAAGTGAATAAACTACTTTAGGTGGTACTTGAGCAAACACCTCTCTTTTAATGATATTTTTTTCTTCTAACTCTTTTAATTTTATTGTAAGTGTTTTTTGGCTAATTTCGCTTATATCTTCACATAATTCTTTAAATCTCTTATCATTTTCTAATAAATACCAAATCACAGCCAACTTCCACCTATCATTAAAAATATCCATCGTCACAGAAACAGAGCATTTGTATTCTTTATCATCTATATAATACATTGAAATCCTTTTATAATTATATCTATAAAATACTTAATTATCTATTACTTACCTAAAGTATAGTAAGGTATATTTAAGTTGATTATGTATATTGTTCTGAATAGAAAAGATAAAAAAAGGGAGGGAATGAACGAATTGTATTCCAAAGAAATTATTATAGAAATATTAGAAAAAGCATAAAAGGATAATAAAATGAAAAACAAATTTATCGAAGTGATGGACTTTAGACATGCATGTAAAGTTTTTGATGACACAAAGAAAATAGCAGATGAAGATATAAAATATATTCTTGAAGCTGGTAGAAAATCGCCATCTTCTTTTGGCATGGAAGCATGGAAATTTTTAGTTATTACAAATGATGAATTAAAAGCAAAATTAAAGCCTGTTTGTTGGGATCAAGCACAGATAACATCTTGTTCTCACTTAATAATTTTACTAGCAGGAATTGATAGTGTAAAAGTAGAAGAAATTTTAGATATAGATACAACAAAATATCAAGTATCATTAGTTTTTGGAGGTGTCGCACATTTTACAAAAACAGAATTTTATTTAAAAGCGATGCCTGAATATTTACCATTACATGAAATTATTGTTTATGCAAGTGGAGTATTAGAGATTGTATTAGGTTTATAGCTATTTTTCCTGCAAATATAAATATGTATCTAAACCATGCTGATTTTCCTGATATGAGTGAAACAGCACTTTTATTAAGGTTACCAATTCAGCTAATACTTATAGCTTGGGCTTATGTTTATACAAGAAAAAAGGATTAATTATGAATATTTATGATTTTAAAGTCAAGGATATTGATGGAAATGATGTATCAATGTCAAAATATAAAGGTAAAACTTTATTAGTTGTAAATGTAGCTAGTAAATGTGGATTTACAAATCAATATGAAGGTTTAGAAGAATTATACGAAACTTATAAAGATAAAGATTTTATTGTTTTGGGTTTCCCATCGAATGAATTTTCAAATCAAGAACCAGGAGATGAAGAAGAGATCAAAAGTTTTTGTTCTTTAACTTACAATGTAAAATTTGATATGTTTTCAAAAATCGAAGTAAATGGAGAGAATCAATCTCCCTTATTTAGATATATGAAAGAGCAACAAACAGGAGTACTAGGAAGTAAAAAAATAAAATGGAATTTTACAAAATTTTTGATAAATCAAGAAGGTAAAGTAGTGAATAGATATGCTCCTATTACAAAACCAATTTCTTTAAAAAAAGATATCGAAAAAATACTTACTAAAAAATAAGTCAATCTACAACGACAATAGTTGAGAATTGATTAAGGTTATTTTTCATCGGATTTACCTAGTAGTTACCTAAATTTTATACCGTTTAATTAAAATAAAATAAAATAAAATAAAATATATAATAAGAGCTTAAGATTATTATTTTATAGAATTAACAATTTCATCTATAAAAAAGGGAAAATTATGTTCACAAATATGACAATAGGAAAGAAATTAGGACTAACTGTACTAACTATTTCTATGACTGCTTTGCTTGGTGGATTTTTAATATTAAGTTGGCAAGCAAGTAAAATTGAAGAAGAAGTGAATGCTAAATTTATAAAAGATTTACAATCGGTGACTTTAAATAAGTTTTTAGTTAAAAAAACTATCGGTATAACAAATGCAGTTTCAATTGCAAATGATGGTAGAATTAAAAAAGCATTAAGAACAAATGACAGAGAGATTGCTATTTTATCATTAGGATTTATTGGTCAAAAAATGAAAAAGTCTACTCCATTTAAAAATATAAAGATACATCTTCATACCAAAGATAATAAATCATTTGTTAGAAGTTGGAAAACGAATAAGTTTGGTGATGATTTAAGTTCATTTAGAGCAAGTGTTGTAAAGGTAAACCAAACACAAAATGCTGTGAATACTTTTGAAGTAGGAAAAGCAGGTTTGTCACTTCGTTCTGTTGCTTGTGTAACAGATGATGATGGAACAGCACTAGGATCATTAGAATTTATGCAAGGTTTAAATTCTATTGCGAAAGCATTTAATCAAAATGAAAAAGGTTTCTTATTATTAATGGATAAATCATTAGCAAAAGCGAATATAGATTCGAGTTTATACTTTAAAGACTATATTATTTCTCAAAAGTTCATAAAAAAAGATTTTTTTAAAGATGCCAAAACTATAAATATATCTCATTTACTCAAAAATAAAAGGTATAAAACAAATAAGTTTCTATACACCTTTGTTGACATAAAAGATTTTCAAAATAAAAAACTAGGTATCGCTCTTGTAGGTAGTCCATTAAATCAAGTAAATTTAGCAGTCAATAGTGCAAAAAATATTATAAATATTGCATTAGAAATTATTGTACTATTAATAGTGTTTATATTAATTTTTATTACGGTTGGTGTTAGAAAAATTGTTGTCATTCCATTAAAAGATTTTAATAAAGGTATACAAAATTTAATGAATAATAATAGTTCAAATTCAACAAGTAGGGTAAAAAAACAATCCAATGATGAGTTAGGGGATGTTGCAGACAACTTTAATAAATACTTACAGTTTATTGAAAATGGAATCAATGAAGATATGAAATTTATATCTAATACAGAAGTTGTAATGGATAGAGTTGGGAAAGGCTGGTTTTCTCAACATATTGAAGCTGAGACTTCAAATCCCGCACTAATTCAATTGAAATCAACTGTAAATGAAGCACTGCAAAACTTAAAAGGCAAATTTATAATAGTAAATAATTTACTTGAAGAATACACAAATTTAAATTATACTAATAAACTACAACTTGATGGTATAGAAAAAGGTGGTGTATTTGAATATCTTGTAAACGATATTAATAATTTACAGCAAACTATAACAACAATGTTAGTTGAAAATAAACAAAATGGTTTAACATTAGATGGTAGTTCTACAATATTACTAGAGAATGTAAACTTATTAAATAAAAATTCAAATGAAGCAGCAGTATCATTAGAGGAGACAGCCGCCGCCCTCGAAGAGGTTACAAGTAATATAGTAAACAATACAAATACAGTTATAAATATGTCTCAATATGCTAAAAATGTTACAGAAGCAGTTAAGACTGGCGAAACGCTTGCATCTAAAACGACATCGGCTATGGATGAAATTAATACAGAAGTAATAGCTATTAGTGAAGCTATTGCAGTTATTGATCAAATAGCATTTCAAACAAATATACTTTCACTGAATGCTGCGGTGGAAGCGGCAACAGCGGGTGAAGCAGGTAAAGGTTTTGCAGTTGTTGCACAAGAAGTAAGAAACCTTGCTTCACGATCAGCAGAAGCTGCAAATGAAATTAAAACTTTAGTAGAAAATGCTTCAAAAAAAGCAAATACTGGTAAAAGAACAGCAGATAAAATGATAGATGGATACCATGGATTAAATGAAAATATAACTAAAACTATAGAGATGATTTCAGATGTAGAAAGTGCCTCAAAAGAGCAAAAAATAGGTATAGAACAGATAAATGATGCTATTACTCAACTTGATCAACAAACCCAACAAAATGCAAGTATAGCATCACAAACTCATGATATAGCAGTACAAACTGATAGAATAGCTCAATTAGTCGTATCCAATGTAAATGAAAAAGAATTTATAGGGAAAGATACGGTTAATACGCCCTAACTAGGGACTATGCAATAATTTTAATAATACAGCTTAAGAGAAACGAATTGAATTAAAACTTAGTCCAAATTTTTTATAAGACTCTATTGCTGTTTAAAAAAGGATAGCTCCCGCAAATTATATAAAATCCTTCTAAAACTTCTTTTTCCAAATCTTTATAATTATCTGTTTCTATAAATCTAAAATAGACCTCATTATGAATGATAAAATGTTTTAATTTTTCAGTATGTCCTAAATTTGTAATATACTGTGTCAATCTTCGTTTTAAATTATTTGTTGAACCTATATAAACTGTATTTACTGATTTGTATGGATACTTATGAGATTTGATAGTTACCAATTCATATACTGCTGTTATATTAGCTAATTCTTGTACATTTACAGATTTAAGATGATAAAAAGTCGTATAGTTTTTTTCATATTCTAAGTAGAGGTTTTTGATTCGGTTTGATTTATTTGGTATTAAGTATCTTTTTCTTATTTCATAAATCTTTACTTTTTCTATCTCTATATTAAATTCATTTTTTAAATAAAAACTCAACTTCACATCAGTTAAATTTTCATACTTATTTAAAAGATATTTGATATGAATATATATAATAAAATGTTTCTTTGGTAATAAATAGCTAAGTTTTTTTATATTATTATTTTGGTCTCTATAAAAAGTATTATGAGAGATTGTGCTTATATTTGGCGAAACTAATGCAGTATTATATTGTTTTTGATGTGATACCAAAATATCTTTATGTGAAAAATATATCAAATCTTGCTTGTTATTTGTTAATAAGAATTTTTCTTGCAGTTGTGTAATAACTTTTATCAATTCATAGGATTGTTTATTTTTAATATTTATATTGACAAGACCTGCTATCGTTTTTGGTAAAGACTTTTTTTCAAAATCAAATTGTATTAGGTTTTGATGATGCAAAAACTTTATACTACCATCATTATTTACTAAAAACAATTCATTATAACGAGTACTAACAATATAATTATCTAAATATGTAATATTTATATTTGTTTCTAATTGTTCTATAAGTTCTGTATTAAGTAAAAAATTATTTATATGATTTAAATATTTTTTATTTTTTAAAACGAATAGTTTATAGTTCAATATATTTAAAAGGTGAGGTCTTGGTGATTTCTTCAAGATAAATTATAGAATAATTTTATTATATTTAGATTAAAAATAGAAAATTTTTATGGAGAATTTCTAAATTTCTAAATTCCTTTTTTGGAATTATACTATTAGCTTAGTCATAGATAAAAACTGCTCTTATATTATCTTTATAATTATAATTATTATAATAATATATTAATTTTATATAAAAATAGGTACCTATTAATTAAAATAAAATAAAATAAAATAAAATATATAATGGCATTATTAAGAAATTAAGGATTTATATGTTCCAAAATTTAACAACAAAAGTTAAACTTATGTTTTTACCTATGATATTTATAATGATAGTTATAGTTTCAGGTGTAGTATTTAACTATTTTAATACTATTTCACATCAAAATGAAAAAAATGCGATCCAAACCGAAATATTTATCCAAAAAGTATTAAAAGGTAGAATATCAGTTTATCAGTATTTAAGAACACCAAATGAAAGAACAGCAGAAAAAGTTCGAGATGATTTTAATAAATTGAATAACTATGTTTTAAAGTTAAGACCAAATTTGAGTATAACATCAAATAAAAATCTTTGTGATAAAATAGTTACATTATCAAAAGAATATATCAACTATTTTAATAAATTTGCATCAAAGAGAATAGATGAGCATAATAATGGAATTATAAAAGAGAGTAAAGCAGTAAGTATCACTATAAAAGAGATGGTAAAGGTAGGACTAAATTTAGAGTCTCAATTGGATAAAATTAATGTCAATATCAGTGAAGTAAAAGAAGAATCTCAAGATGTATTAAATACTGTTCTTTTATCTATCGCTATTTTTTCAATTACTCTTTTTATAATACTATCAAGTTATTTATCAAATCAAATAATAAATTCGTTAAATAACTTTCAAAAAGGATTATTGGAATTTTTTAACTATTTGAATAAAAAATCTAATGATGTAAAACTTTTAAATAATTTTAATAAAGATGAATTTGGATTGATGTCTAGTATTGTAAATGAAAATATTACAAAAACAAAATCATTGTTAGAACAAGATTCTAAACTAATAGAAGAAGCAAAGAGCGTTATAAAAAGAGTGAAGCATGGGTATTATTCCCAATATATTGAAAACAGCACAGATAATCAATCTTTAAATGAGTTTAAAGATGAAGTAAATGGTATGTTAAAAGCTACAAAACAACATTTTATAAATATGAATGTTATCTTAGAAAGATATACAAGTAATGACTATACACCAGAATTAATTCTAAACAACATAGAAGAAGGTGGAGTATTTGAGATTTTAGTGAATAATATAAATAATCTTAGAGATGCAATAACTAAAATGCTAGTAGAAAACAAAAAAAATGGACTGACCCTGGATAAAAGTAGTGATATACTTTTAGTAAATGTAACAAAACTAAATAATAATTCAAATGAAGCAGCTGCTAGCTTAGAAGAAACAGCGGCAGCTTTAGAAGAGATTACAAGTAATATATCTTCAAATACTACTAATATCATTAAAATGTCAGGATTTGCAAATCAGCTTACAACTTCATCAAATGATGGAAAAAAACTAGCAAGTCAAACAACTGTTGCTATGAATGAGATAGATGAAGAAGTAAATGCGATTAATGAAGCTATAACAGTCATAGATCAGATTGCATTTCAAACAAATATACTTTCACTTAATGCAGCTGTGGAAGCTGCAACAGCTGGTGAAGCTGGAAAAGGTTTTGCTGTAGTTGCACAAGAGGTGAGAAATCTTGCTAGTAGGAGTGCAGAAGCAGCTAATGAGATAAAAGAATTGGTATCAAATGCAACAACAAAAGCAAATAATGGGAAAGTTATAGCAAATAAAATGATAGAAGGATATGTAGGGTTAAATGAGAATATATCAAAAACTATAGAGATTATTTCAGATGTAGAATCAGCTTCAAGAGAGCAATTAGTAGGAATCGAACAAATAAATGATGCAGTAAATCAATTGGATCAACAAACACAACAAAATGCGATGATAGCAAGTCAAACAAATGATGTGGCCGTGCAAACAGATACGATAGCAAAGCTTGTAGTTTCAAATGCAGATGAAAAAGAATTTGTAGGAAAGAATAGCATATAATTCTCTCATTGTTAGGTTTGCTACTTGTTTAATATAACTACTTATTAAGAAGCAATTTATTTTTTATCAAGGAATCTTTCTAATTGTTTGAGAAAGCTTTTATGTAATAATACGGATAAAGTTGTTATAATAATAGTATGTAATTTTTTTTCATGGGAGATAAATCTTACAGAAACTTCACTTTAGTTATTATTTATTACTAAGATGTTGTGATAGCATTTAAAGAGAAAAATAGGAAAAACATATTGATACAACTGACAAATATATCCAAAAGATACGGAACACAAGAGTTATTTAGCAATGTCGATTTACGAATGAACAGTGGTCAAAAGATAGGTCTTGTAGGTCGAAATGGAAGTGGAAAATCTACTTTATTTAAAATTATCTTAGGTGAAGAGTTTTATGATGATGGAGAACTTTCTATTCCTAAAAATTATAAGATAGGTGCTTTAAAACAGCATCTTGAATTTAGTGAAAAATCTTTAGTTGATGAAGTCTCTTTATCTTTGGCTGATGATGATAAGTTTTCTGTGTATAAAGTAGAAAAAATACTTTTTGGTTTAGGATTTACTCAAGAAGATTTAGAGAAAAATCCTTTGTCTTTTTCAGGTGGGTTTCAAATACGAATAAATCTTGCAAAACTACTTATCACCGAACCAAATTTATTGCTTTTAGATGAGCCTACAAATTATCTTGATATTTTATCTTTACGATGGCTCAAAACATTTTTGAGAACATTTGACGGGGAAGTTATCATCATTACTCATGATAGAGATTTTATGGATGGGGTGACCACTCATACCATGGGACTCAATAGACGCTCTTTATATATCATAGCTGGAGATACTCATAAATTTTATGAACAACTACAAAGTAATGATGAACTGTATGAAAAACAAAAACTTTCACAAGATAAAAAGGTCAAAGAGCTTGAAGAGTTTATAGCTAAGAATAAAGCAAGAGCATCTACAGCAGCACAGGCTCAATCGAAGGTAAAACTTTTAGAAAAAATGGACTTGATGGATGATTTGGGTTTTGATAATACTCTAAAATTTAAGTTTAATTTTAAAGATACACCAGCAAAAGTTTTATTGGATATCAAAGATGTTAGCTTTGGATATACACCTGAAAATATTTTGTTTCAAGATATCTCTTTTACTTTAAAAAAAGGGGAAGTATTGGGTATTATTGGTAAAAATGGGAAAGGAAAATCAACTTTACTCAACACTATAGCCAATGAACTCACAGCACTTTCTGGTACGATTGATTATCATGGTACCACTTCTGTTGGACATTTTGGTCAAACAAATATATCTCACCTCAATCCAAACAATACAATTATGGATGAGATATATCTAGGCAACTCAAAACTAGCAGAATCAACAGTGAGAAATATTTGTGGTTCGATGATGTTTCCAGGGGAAACTGCAAAGAAAAAAATAGCTTTACTTTCAGGTGGTGAAAAAAGTCGTGTGATGTTAGGACAAATTATTGCTCGTGAAGTCAATCTCCTATTTTTAGATGAGCCTACGAATCATCTTGATATGGATTCTATCGATGCTCTTACCACGGCAATCGAAAGCTTTGAGGGTTCGGCTATCATTGTGACACATAGTGAAGAGTTATTGCGTAGAGTTTGTGATAGATTGATAGTATTTCGACAAGATAAAGCAGAGTACTTTGATGGAAATTATGAAGATTTTTTAGTAAAAATTGGTTGGGATGAAGAGAGTGAAAATGAACCTGAGATCAAAGTAGAAGAGACTCAAAAAGTAAATAAAAAAGAGAATAAAAAACAAAGAAGTATGTTGATTCAAGAACGAAACAAACTCACTTCACCACTTAAAAAGAGTGTGGAAAAATTAGAATTTTCTATTATGGAAAATGAAGAGTTAGTAGAATCATTACATCAAAAACTGATACTCGCTTCAAATCAAAATGATAATAGTGCGGTGATGGATCTTTCTCGTGATGTCACTTTATATGAAAAGAAAATAGAGGAAGATTTTGAATCGTTAGAAGAGAATCAAATGAAATTAGATGAGATAACTGAAGAATATGAGTTAAAGATAGAGAGTTTATAGATGAGTTTTAAAAATTTACATTTGAGTAATGAACTTCAAAAAGTATTGGATAAGAATTTATATAAAGAGACTACACCTATTCAAGAAAAAGTAATCCCTCTCGTTTTAGATGGTTCGGATGTGATGGCACAAGCACAAACAGGAAGTGGGAAAACGGCTAGTTTTGTATTACCTTTACTTGATATTTGGCAGAAAAAACCAAAAACTAAAAAACCAAAAATAAAGATACTCATACTTACTCCTACACGAGAGCTTACGATTCAAGTAGCAGAGGTAATAAAACTATTTTCAAAAGAGTTTGAAAACATTCCAAAAGTTGTGACTATTATAGGTGGACAAAGTATAGGAGATCAACTTTTAGATATACAAAAAGGGTGTGATATAGTGGTTTCTACTTCTGGAAGACTGCTGGATATTATCAGTAAAAAACAGATAAATCTCCTTACTGTTGAGCATTTTATCGTTGATGAAGCAGATAAGATGCTTGATTTAGGCTTTAGTGAAGAGCTTGATATGATTTTGGATGAGTTACCAAAAAAGCGACAAAATCTTCTTTTTTCTGCTACATATCCAGATAAGATCCTTCAGATAGCGTCACGCATCACTCAAGATCCATTTTTTATAAATATAGAAGATGAACAGCCAACAGTTGTTCAGATAACTCAAAAAGCTATTCAAATAAACAAAGAAAATAAAAGTGCCTTACTTCAGCATCTTATCCGAACAAATAAGTTTTCTCAGGTTTTAGTTTTTATGTCAAGTAAAAGAGCGACAGATAATTTAGCAAATAAGTTCCGAAAGTATGGTTTTTTAGCAGAATCTTTTCATGGTGGGTTGGAGCAGGAGGAGCGAAATTATACCTTGGATGATTTTAAAACAAATAAGGTCAAGATACTTTTTTGTACAGATATAGCAAGTCGTGGTTTGCATATAGATGATATTTCATGTGTTATCAATTATGATTTACCACGAAGTCCAGCTGATTATATCCATAGAATTGGACGAACAGGGCGAGCAGGAAAAAAAGGGGTAGCTATATCTTTTATAGGACTTGAAGATATGGAACATTTTTCTTTGATAGAAAAAAGAGCAGAAATTTCACTCTCAAAAGAGGAGATAGAGGGTTTTGAATTGCGAGGTATTCCACCTCAAAAAGAGAAAGGGAAAGCTCCTATCAAGGGGAAAAGAAAAAGTAAAAAAGATAAATTAAGAGAGCAAAAGAATCAATAACCCCCAAGTCAAAAAATCTTTTTCTCTTTTGGAAATTATTTTTGTTTTGGTGATTTTGGCTATTGTTACGACACAAATTATCCCTAAAAATTCTCTCTCAAAATTGCATCTTGCTGTCGATAAAATGATTTTGTATCTCAATTATACGAGATATATAGCACATATCGATAATAAATTTGATAACAATGATAGTGAATGGGAAAAGAAAAGATGGACTCTCAAGTTTCAAAACTGTAATAGTAGTATAGGTGGGTTGTATTATATTGTCTATAGTGATATGCATGGCGGTACAGCAGCATTTAAAAAGGTAGATACTTTAAAAGACCCTCTAAATGGTCAATATCTTTATACAAATGGTTGTGTAAAAGATACCATAGGAGATAAAAGTAAATATGTTTTATTAACACAAGAGTATGAAATCACAAAAGTTACTATCAATTGTAATACAACGGAAACGATTGGACAAATAAGTTTTGGGTATGATGGGAAGATATATTCCTCTTTGGGTGCCAATATCAAAGAGATAGAAAACCAATGTAAAATAACCTTTTTTGATAAAAAGAATCATTTTTTACAAATTGCAGTAGAACCAAAAACAGGCTATATACATAAGATTTAACCTATCATTTGTTATAATCGCATATATTATAAAAAGGAATTTTTTTGTACAATTTTGAAAAATATCCGTTTGAGAGACTCAACGAATTATTAAAAGATATAACACCTTGTGCTGATCACACATTAAGTAGTTTGACTATAGGAGAGCCTCAGTTTGACACCCCTTCATTTATTCAAGAGGAATTAAAAAAGAGCAGTGAGCTATTGAATAAATATCCCAAAAGTTCTGGTGAGTTATATCTCAAAGAATCTATGCGAAATTTTATCTCAAAACGATTTGCCGTAGATGTAGATAATGATGAAATTATTCCAACATTTGGAACACGAGAAGTTTTATTTAATTTTCCACAGTTTTTATTGTTTGGGAAAGAAGATGCAACTATCGCCTACCCGAACCCTTTTTATCAGATATATGAAGGGGCTGCAATAGCGAGTAATGCCAAAACAATTCATATGGATATGACAAAAGAGAATAACTTTTTGGTAAGTTTATCCGAGCAAGAGATGATGGAGACCGATTTGGTTATCTTAAATTATCCTAGTAATCCCACGAGTGCTACTATAAGTAAAACAGAGTTGACTCTTTGGGTAAAAAATGCTTTGAAATATGATTTTGTTTTGATAAACGATGAGTGCTATAGTGAACTTTATTTTGATGAAGAGAATAAGCCAGTATGTTTGCTAGAGGCGTGTATACAAGCTGGAAATCCAGAGTTTAAAAATTGTTTAGTTCTAAATTCTATCTCAAAAAGAAGCTCTGCTCCAGGATTAAGAAGTGGGTTTATAGCAGGGGATAAAAATATTTTAAAAGAGTATATGAAATATCGTACCTATGTAGGGTGTGCTTTACCATTGCCTTTACAAAAAACAGCTGCGATAGCTTGGGATAATGAAAAACATGTCGAGGAGTTTCGTGCAATATACAAAGAAAATTTTCGTCTTGCAAAAGAGATATTAGGGGTAGAGATACCAAAAGCGACATTTTATATTTGGCTTGAGATAGAAGATGAGCTAAAATTTACGCAAGAGCTTTTTAGAGAAGAAAATATCAAAGTACTTCCAGGGAGTTTTTTAGGACGGAATGGAATAGGAAAAAACTATATACGAATCGCACTTGTAGAAAAAAATGAAAAAACAAAAGAAGTTTTGACACGATTACAACAGTTTATCACTCGATATACAGCACAATAAAGGACTTGATTATTATGGAACCAAACGAACTACACGAAGCACGAACAAACCCAGAGTTTTTAGACTATCTCAATGTACGAGAGAAAGAGGTGATGGAATCAAAAAATTTGTCTGGACTGTATGAAGTACTTGATACTTTACTTGTTTTAGATTTGGATGAAGAGAGAGTTCATACTATTTATCAAGAGATTTTAAAAGTTGCGTTTGATGGAATTGAAGGGCGATTAAAAGATGAAAAGAAACTGAGTCTTGAAAATGACGATATCTTTTTTATTCGAAGTTTTTATGAGCATGCTATAGAAAAATGGAGTATGGGAAATTTTCAAGGGGCAAAAGAGCTATTTTTTATCTTGACACAAATTAGTGAAGAGAAGCTTTTAGTAGATGCTTTACAAGTACATCTTATAGCATGTATCAACGAACATGATATGGATGAATTTTATGAACAAAATGTTCTTGAAGAACAAACACACAGTGAAGATAAATATGGATATTTTATCTTAGATTTTGATTTTGATACACAAGAATATCTTATGCAGCATGCAGATTTACTCACAAAAGAGTCTGAAAACTTGAGTCATCTACTTCACTAGATGAGAGTACATTTTATAGGAATAGGTGGAATAGGGCTCTCTGCTTTAGCACGCTTTTTACAATATAGAGGATATACGGTAAGTGGATCAGATGTAAAATCGACCCCAATTACAAAAAAACTTGAAGATGAGGGGATAAAGGTAACCATTCCCCAATGTAAAAGTGCCATTACAGGTCAAGATTTGGTGATCTATAGTGCTGCTGTTCAAAATGATAATATCGAGATACAAGAATCAAAAAAACAAGAATTAGTTTTACTCCCACGAAAAGAAGCCTTGAGTGTTATTATGCAAAAGACTACAAACTATTGCGTATGTGCGGCACATGGGAAAAGCACTACTACAGCAATCTTAAGTTCAATTCTTCAAAGCTCTGCAATTATTGGGGCTATTAGCAAAGAGTTTGATTCTAATTTTCGCTATATTGATGATATATTGGCATTTGAAGCAGATGAGAGTGATGAGAGTTTTATCCTTTCTCATCCGTATTGCTCTATAGTGTTAAATACAGAACCTGAACATATGGAGTATTATAATTATGATGAAAAAAGATTTTATGCTGCGTATACAAAGTTTTTGGATATTGCAAAACTTCGAGTGATCAATGCAGAAGATCCATTTTTACAAAACTATAAAGGCTATGCTATACGATTGTATCCTTCTACAGATATCAAGAATATAGAATTTTTGTTAAGAGAAGATGAACCATATACAAAGTTTTCTTTGAAAGATTTTGGATATTTTGAAGTTTGGGGATTTGGAGTGCATATTGCTATAGATGCAGCATGTGCAATTTTAGCCGCGTCACAAACAATGGAAATAGATGACATCAAATCAAACTTAGTACATTATAAAGGGATTAAAAAACGATTTGATATTGTGCAAAAAAGTGAAAATCTTATAATTATTGACGATTATGCACACCATCCAACGGAAATAAAAGCTACTTTTGAATCAGTTAATTTATATAATAATTATAAAAAAATTCAAAAAAAGATTATTCTTTGGCAACCGCATAAATACTCACGAACTATGGATAATTTACCTGCTTTTAAAGAGTGTTTTAAAGGGTGTGATGAATTGATTATTTTACCTGTTTGGAGTGTGGCTGAAGAGATAAAAGAGATAGATTTTGCAAAAGAGTTTTCTGACTACAATATTACTTTATGTGCTAAAGTACAAACGGAAATGGGTAAGATTATGTTATTAGATACTCATAATATGGTACAAAAAATAATCACTAATGGGATAATTTTGGGTGTTGGTGCGGGTGATATAACATATCAATTGAGATGTTAAAATAAAAGAAAAATGGGTTGAGATATTGCAGAATAAGAGTATTATAAGTACTATTTCATTGAGTATAATTCTTTCGGGATGTGCTTTTCTTGATAAAACACTTGCCCCTGTTGACTCTGCAATTAATACTACAAAAATTGTTTATACTGATACAAGTCATTATTTAGATAGTTCATTGAGCACTTTTTCACATCAAGCAAAAAATACAAAATCAGATCTTTATGAAACATCGTTTGTTAAGTATTTTATGACAGATAAATATATCTTACAAAATAGGGAAGAGTCTTTTATTAAATGGTCTGGTTCTTCAAGATATAACTCTACTACAATAATCAAAGAATATTTTAAAAATCAAAAGATCACATTAGATCTAAAAACACTTTTATTATCGGATAAAATGAAAATACTTCAAGACTATTTTTATGAAAAATTTGAAACAAAATATATTTTAGAATTTACAAAAAATAATCCAAAAGTAAAATATGATATGTTTTTAACAGATAGGCAAAATATAGAAAATATTTATAAGTATAAACTAGCACTTAAAGAACATGAACACCAATGGGATATCAATTTAGAAGAGGTGCAAAAAAAAGTTGCAGCATTACTTGTTTCTACTCTTTTTGGAATACCAAAAGTTACATTTCTTGCGTATGATCCCTATGATGAGATGATGTATCTTTCTCTTACTTCAAATAAAAAGAATTTTAATGAAAAGATTAAAGTAGAGATTGATCAAAATGATGCCAGAAAATTTCAAAAATCAATTGTTTCTTTAGATCCTACAATTTATTTTAATTTAAATGAAAATAAGCTTGAGATTATAGGTGCAAAGTTACAAGGAAAATATAAACAGTATCGAGCAGAATTTACAGACACGAGCTATTTTAGAAAGAATACTATCGTTTTTAGTAATGATACAATCGACTTAAAAAATCAAGATGTAGAATATACAAAAATTGTACAAAATATCACACCACCTTTATGGTTTTATCATTTAGAAGAGAATAAAGTGGGATATGGACAAGGAAAAAATGAAAAGGATGCTAAAGTAGATGCTTTTAATGCTATTGCTCAGAGTATTAAAGTAGTGGTCAATTCAAATTTTACAGCAAAAAAGAATATAGAAGGTTCTTTTTCAACCAAGACTTTAAAAAGTGATACCAATATAAAAGCAGATGGTATTATTATAGAAAATTCTCAAGTGATACAATCAGAAAAAAAAGATGGCATTTGGTTTGTTGCCATAAAATACTAACGATTTACACAAGAGATATAGAGATAATAAATTCAGCTCCTGTATATTGAGAACCTTTATAATTAAAAGTACTATTTGCAACTTTTAATGTTCCATCCATATGTTTTGATATTATCTCTTGACACATATAGAGTCCGATTCCTGTCCCTTGTGATTTGTGTTTTGTAGTGAAATAAGGTTCAAAAACCTTTTTGATTATCTCCTGAGGAATACCTCCAGCGTTATCTTTTATACTAATAATAATATTTTCATCTCTTTTAAAAATAGTCACAAAAATATATTTTTTAAGATTTGTTTCTTTTTCTAAAGCGTCTTTTGCATTATTCAGAAGATTCATAAGTACTTGTATGAGTTCATTATCTAAATTTGTAAGAGAGATATCTTGTATATCTTCAATAATTGTGATATCTAAACTTTGGAATTTTGAGCGAATTATATTAAATGTTTTTACATAAACATCTTTTATATTGAATTGTATTTTTTCTTTATGCGGTTGAAAAAAATCTCTAAAGTCATTGATAGTTTGAGAAAGATATTGTGTCGCATCATTGATAGTATTTAATACTTTTATATCTTCCTCTGTAGTTGTATTCATATTGAGTTCTTTTTTGACAAGTAAGCCTGTAGATGCTGTAGATATAAGTGACAATGGTTGTCTCCATTGATGAGAGATATTTTGGAGCATCTCTCCTAGTGCTGCCATTTTGGATTGTTGTAATAACATTTGTTCTTTTTTGATAAGTTGTTCTTGAGCGAGTGTTTCTTTTGTAATATCAAGTTTTATAGCAATAAACTCAATAATATTTTGCTTTTCATCAAAGACAGGAGAGATTGTAGCTCTTTCATAAGAAAGTTTTCCATTTTTAGATCGGTTTATAAATTCTCCATTCCATTTCTTCCCTGCAAAAATTGTTTTATTAAGTTTATTATAAAACTTGTAATCTTGATTTCCAGAGCTTAAAAATTTTGGATTTTTCCCTTGTACCTCTTTAAATGTATACCCTGTAATTTTTGTAAAAGCAGCATTAATATATTTTATCTTTAATTTTTCATCTGTAATAATAATAATATTATCACTATCTTCTACTGTTTTTTTGAATCGTATAGTTTCTTTTCTTGCTCTTGATAATTTATAGTCATATATCAAATAAAAAATAAGTGAGAGAAATAAAAGTAAAAAAAGTATAATAATTGCAAGATATGCTTTGTGCAAAATAGATTGTGAAAAGTTATTATATAGAGAATAAAAATTATCAAGTTTATCTTCTAAAGGCGTTTTATGTAAAACTTCATTTATACTAATGAGTTTTTGTTGGTAAGAGATGATTGTTTTTGAATGTTTTAAAAATAGAACTTCATTTTTACTTGAATAAATTTTGAGTAAGTTTTTTATTTTTAAATGTTCATTTTGTAAATTAAGTTCAGGGTTTTTATCAAGAGTCATGACCGTTGTATAAAAAGAGTTGAGTTGATCATGAATACCTAAATCTTTAAATCTTTGTACAAGTATGAATGAGCTATTTATAATTGCTCTATATGATTTTACTCGATTTAAGAGTTTAATTTTTATTTGAATATTTTTTTCTAATTTTTGAAGTGATTGTTGAATATCTAAATTATCTGCAGATAATAATATTGTATTTGATTGAAGTTCTGAAAATTCTTTATTGATTATAGATATTTTTTTTTGAATCAGATCAAAATTATTATATTTAAAAGAGTTTTTGAGATATAAATTAAAATCTTTATTGACAAGGATAATTTTTTTGATATGGGTATTTATTGTAAAATAATTGTTATTTTGAATTTTCGCATTATTAATAAAAAATGCGAGGGTAATTAATAATACTAATAAAAAAGTTACATTGATTATTCTTTTATTCATTGTAATTATTTACCATTGCCAAGTTTTCCTGTAAGAGTGTGTAAAAAATCTATAATATCATTGGTTTCTTCAGGGCTAAAAACATATCCCACTTGATAATAAGCCATTTTATTTACAGCTTCTTTGAGAGTTTTTGTGTCACCATTGTGAAAATAAGGATCTGTTTGACCAATATTTCTAAGTGTTGGTACTTTAAAATAAAATTTATCTTCTTCCTCTTGGGTGGTATTGAAGAGTCCAAAGTCATCTGTTGTATACTCTTCCATCACACCCATTTTTTGCATAAGATTCCCCCCTAAGTTTACGCCATTATGGCAAGCTACACAACCATAATCTTGAAAAAGTTTATAACCATTTTTCTCTTCATTTGTGAGTATATTGTCATCTCCTTTTAAAAAAAGATCAAATCTTGAATTGGGAGTAATGAGTGTTTTTTCATATTCAGCAATAGCATTTACAATATTTTTTCCAGTGATTCCATCTTTATAAATTGCATTAAAAGATTTTGTATATAATATCTCTTTTTTGAGTTTTGGAATAATTTCATCAAAATTAGAGTTCATCTCTACAGGATTGTGAATTGGACCTTTTGCTTGCTCTTCCAAATTTTTTGCACTGCCATCCCAAAACTGTACAGAGTTAAACACAGAATTTAAAACTGTGGGTGCATTTCTTGTCCCTAGTTTTCCTTGAATTCCAAAAGAAAATTGAAGATTGTCATCTCCACCTTCTTCTAATATATGACAAGAAGCACAAGAGATAGTGTCATTTTGACTAAGTTTTGTATCAAAAAAAAGTTTTTTCCCTAAGGAAGCTTTTTTTGCATCATGTAAAACTAACATAGGGATAGGTGTTATAAGTTCATTAGCATAGAGTATAAAAAATGAGCAACATAATAAATAAATTTTTTTCATCTAATAAAGATATCCTTGATGGAGAAATAATGATTTTGTTCATTTTACCTAAAAAGTAATAAAAAATATGAAGAAATTTGGTATAAATCACGGTTTATAATTTATACAAGTAATTTTTAGATAAAATACAAAAAATATATTTACAGAGGAAGCATTAATGGTAGAAAGATACGCGCGTAAAGAGATGAGTGACAATTGGACACAACATGCAAGATATGCAGCATGGTTAGAAGTAGAAAAAGCAGCTGTAAAAGCTTGGAATAAATTAGGTTTAATTCCAGATGAAGATTGTAAAAAAATAGTTAAAAATGCTACATTTTCTGTTGAAAGAATTGAAGAGATTGAAGCTGTTACAAAACATGACTTAATCGCTTTTAATACAAGTGTTTCAGAATCTTTAGGTGATGAATCAAGATGGTTCCACTATGGTATGACCTCTTCAGATGCTGTTGATACTGGTGTTGCTATCCAAATGAGAGATTCTCTAAAAATCGTTATCAAAGATGTTAAAATGCTTATGAAATCTATCAAAAAAAGAGCCAAAGAGCATAAGATGACTCTTATGGTAGGTCGTTCTCATGGTATTCATGGTGAGCCTATCACTTTTGGTCTTACTCTTGCTGTTTGGTATGATGAGATGAAAAGACACTTAGATAACTTAAAAGAAACTCAAAAAGTTATCTCTGTTGGTCAAATTTCTGGTGCTATGGGTAATTTTGCACATGCTCCTTTAAAACTTGAAGAATATGCTATGAAAGAGCTTGGTCTTAAACCAGAACCTTGTTCAAATCAAGTGATTCATAGAGATAGATATGCAAGATTGGCAACGGCCTTAGCTTGTATGGCTTCGTCTATTGAAAAATTTGCAGTTCAAGTGCGACATTTACAAAGAACAGAAGTGTATGAGTGTGAAGAGTTTTTTGCAAAAGGTCAAAAAGGGAGTTCTGCTATGCCTCATAAAAGAAATCCTATTTTGACTGAAAATATTACAGGATTAGCGCGTACTATTCGATCATTTGCAGCACCTGCTATGGAAAATGTAGCTTTATGGCACGAAAGAGATATTTCTCACTCATCAAATGAGAGATTTTGGTTACCAGATGCATTTATTACGACTGATTTTATGCTTCATAGAATGAATAGTGTAATTGCAAATCTTACTGTTATGCCTGAAAATATGATGAAAAATTTGAATCTCACAGGTGGACTTGTATTCTCTCAAAGAGTATTATTAGAATTACCATTAAAAGGTGTAAGTAGAGAAGATGCTTATAGAATTGTACAAAGAAATGCGATGAAAGTTTGGGAAGAGATCCAACAAGGAAAAGCTTCTACAAACAAAAAAGGGGAATCATTATACTTAGGTCACCTTTTAGCAGATGATGAGTTACGAAACTCTTTAAGTGAAGAACAAATTAGAGAGTGTTTTAATTATGAGTATTATACAAAAAATGTAGATGCAATCTTTAAGAGAGTTTTTAAAAAGTAGTTAATTGAAAACATTTTTAGATATAAACAACAAATCTTTCCATTTTAGCAACTGTAATAGTTGTGAGGCGAGATGCTGTGATGGAAGAAGAGGCAGTCTGTTTGCTCAAATCATTTTGGAAGATTTTGAACTTGTACATAAAAACTTTCCTATTTTATTTATTTTTGGTGAATTAGGATATCTTAAACCTGTTATTTTACTCTCAAATGGTAAGGATTTTTGTCCTTATATTGAAGAAAATAGATGTACTATTTATGATCAACGACCTTCAATTTGTAGACTTTATCCTCTGAGTCCAAATGTAGATGCCAAAATTTATATAGATGAGAGTTGTCCTGCTGTTACGATTGAAGTAGAAAATGACACGACACAGATAGTCAAAGAGGGTGAAGTAACAAAAGATTTTTATTATAAATCACTAGAATCTTATCAAGATAAATATATCGAAACTCATTTTGAATTTGAAAAAATAAATGCAAAAGAAAATTTTGAAATAGTTACACATATCAATAATATCACATTTTATAAATACATTGGGGATACAAGAAGTCCTTACATCAAATATCATCAAATTTCACTCAATAATAATTTTATTAATTAGTCTTTTGCTATAATTGTTTTTATAGAGACAAGGGACAATTATGAAAAGAAAAACAATTTCAAGTAAATTTGTAAACATTTCAACTTTAGTTGCATTAGTGACTATAATTTTGGGATATTTTGTATTAAATACTTATAAAAATACTATAGAAAATGAGGTGTATGAAAATACACAAAAAGAATTAGTGGTTGATTATACCAATTATATGAATTCTAAGATGGATATTGGTATCACTAATGCTTTTTCTATAGCAAATGATGGCTACATAAAATATGCAATCAATCAAGATAATAGAGATCTTGCTATCAATAGTTTAAAAAGTATTAATCAAACTTTTAAAAATGGAACAGCTTTTAAAAATATCAAAGTACATATCCATACTCCAGATAATAAATCTTATGTAAGAAACTGGAAAATAGATAAATATGGTGATGATTTGAGTTCTTTTAGAAAAAGTGTGGTTACCGTCAATCGTACAAAAAAAGCAGTCAATGGTTTGGAGATTGGAAAAGCAGGTTTAAGTTTGCGATCTGTTGTCCCTATAACAGATGAAGGAAAGCACTTAGGATCTTTAGAATTTATACAAGGTTTAAATTCTGTTGCGAAGCTATTCGATAAGTCAGGAGATGGTTTTTTACTTTTGATGGATCTACAACATAAAATTTCTGAACCAAATTCAGAATTGATATTTCAAGATAAGTATGTAATTTCTCAAAAATTTAGAGGAGCAAAGTTTTTTAATGATTTAAAAACTGTTTCTGTAGAAGATATCATACAAAATAGTGTTGTAATGAGTGATAAATATTTTTATACATATGTTGATGTAAAAGATTTTAGAGGAGAAAAATTAGGTATCGCTATACTTGCTAGAGATTTAAATAAGGTAAATTTAGCATTAGACAAAACAGAACATTTGATTTATATGGCGATGATTATTTTAGTAATAGCCATTTTATTAAGTTTAATTGCAACAATTATAAATGTAAAAAAAATAGTACTCAAACCAATTAAAATATTAGATGCTTCGATTGTCCATGTGATGAATGATAAGAGTGCGAGTCAAATTGAGATTTTAAATAATGATGAAATTGGTGATGTTGTTATTAGTTTTAATACTTATTTAGACTCTATAGATAAGGGTATCAAACAAGATAAAGTTGTGATTGATGAAGCAAAGTCTGTTATCTCAAGAGCAAATGCAGGACTTCTAAATACAAATATTCATAAAAAAGCTTATTCTGAGGGTGTGAAAGATTTAGCAAATGAGATAAATAATTTGGTAAATGGTACACGAGAAAACCTTGATATATTATCAAAAATATTAGTAGCATATAGTAATGCAAAATTTGATTATGAGATCAAAACTATTGATGGTATTACAGGAGAGATCGCTTCTATTATGTCAGGAGCTAAAAATACAGGAGTAACTATCTCAAGTATTATCGCAATAGTTGATATGACGACGAAAAGTTTATTACAATCATCAAAAGAGTTAAATAATTCATCACGGGCTTTGAGTGATTCTTCAAATAAACAAGCTTCAGGTTTAGAAGAAGCTTCAGCTGCAATTGAAGAGATTGTATCAAGTATTAAAAGTAGTAGTGACCATACAAATAAGATGGCTACCTTGGCAAAAGATGTTACACAATCATCAAAAAGTGGAGAAGCTTTAGCAAATAAGACTTCAAATGCTATGATAGAAATTACACAAGAGGTTACCGCTATAAATGAGGCAATAACTGTCATTGATCAAATTGCATTTCAAACAAATATTTTGAGTCTTAATGCTGCTGTTGAAGCTGCAACTGCTGGGGATGCTGGAAAAGGTTTTGCAGTAGTTGCTCAAGAGGTACGAAATCTTGCCTCAAGATCTGCTGAAGCTGCGAATGAGATTAAATCTCTTGTTGAAAGTGCTGCTTCAAAAACGAAAGAAGGTCAAAAAATATCACAAGATATGATTGAGGGGTATAATCATCTCAATGAAAATATAAGTGCAACTATTACAATCATAAATGATGTTGCACAATCTGCAAAAGAACAACAAGCTTCTATGATACAAATAAGTGATACAGTCAATCATCTTGATAGAGCAACACAAGAAAATGCAAATGTAGCGGGTGCTATCAATGAGATGGCAAATGAAAATGAACAGCTCGCTAAAAATCTTGAAATAGCCATCACAAGAACATCTTTTTTAGAAAAATCTAAAAAATCTGTATGTGATATGGACTTGATGTTTGATTTTGGATCTTTAAAGGCAGATCATATCAATTTTAAAAATACAAACTTTTTAAAATGTGCACCAGGAAGTAAATTTACAGTTGTCAATCATCATACCTGTAGATTAGGAAAATGGATAGATGCTATGTCAGATACTGATTTTACTACCTCACCCCACTGGAATACACTTAAAATAGCCCATGAAAATGTTCATAAATTTACACAAAATGTGACTGATTTATATGCACAAGAAAAAGGGAATGAAGAGATATTTACAGTTGCCAATGGAGTAGAAAAAAACATCAATGTAGTTTTTGATGCTTTAGATAATTTAAGAGAAGAAAAATGTGCAAAAATGAGAGTAAAGAATAATTAAATATTCTAATTTGGGACTCAAAACACATGAGTCTCAGCTTATTTCAATATAATGTACAACTTTAAAAAAATTATGATTAAGGTGGATTTTGACACATCAATACACGCACTACAACGACATAGATCAAGCTCAATTACAAATTGACATAGACACAATTAGAGATGACCTTTCAGTTGTCAATCAATCTGATTTTAACCATCTTTTAAAACTAGAGCGTTGGGGTAGAACCGCAACGGCAGTAGGATTTATATTCATTTTATTAATTAATCTATATGTAACAGTAAGTTTTCTTTTCTGGAGTATAGGAATTTTTGCTGCTTTTTTAATAGCTGTTGGAAATGTTTGCAGATGGGCAAATGTAGCACATCCTATTTTACATGGAGCCTATGACAAAGTAGAAAATATCCCTATACGATATACAAAAAGTGGATTTGCAAAAGGGAAAAGAAGATATATTGATTGGTTAGATTGGATCAAACCTGATGCGTGGATATTTGAGCATAATATCATGCATCATTATCATTTGGGTGAAGATGATGATCCTGATAATGTAGAAAAAAACTTGCAATGGTTACATAAAAAAAAGATACCAATGTTTTTAAAGTACACATTTATTTATCTTTTTGCTGCAATTTGGAAACTCACTTATTATGCACCAAATACATTACGAATTTTAGAAAATAAAAAAAGAAGAAAAACAAAGTCCGAAGAGACTAAAGAATATGAAATAAGTCCCTTGAAAGAAAATGGTTTTTTACTGTGGAAAGATTATATTTTACCATACGGACTTATTCAATTTGCACTTATTCCTTTGCTTTTTTTACCCTTAGGTGTGGAAGCTGTAATAAATACATTTATAATTTTATTTTTTGCTGAAATATTTGCAAATCTGCACTCATTTTTAGTAATTGTTCCTAACCATTCTGCTGATGATATTTATCAATTTAGTACACCACATAAAAATCAGGGGGAATATTATTTACGGCAAATTATGGGAAGTGTCAATTATAGTACGGGAACAGATTTGATTGATTTTGGGCATGGATTTTTAAACTATCAAATAGAGCATCACCTTTTTCCAAATATGCCACATAGTTACTATCAAAAGATGCAGCCTTTAGTAAAAGAGATTTGTAAAAAACACAATTTAGAATATCGTCAAGAGTCAGTATTTAAAAGAATAAAAATGACACTTGACTTAATGGTAGGAAAAACAAAAGTTTTGAGAATAGAAGGTATTTAAAAAGAAGATTTAGATCTTCTTTTTCTTTTTTTATTCAGTAATTTTACCGATTAACTCTTTGGCATTAGCCAGTGCAACTTCACTATTATTTGTATCAAATGCCAAAGCTACAGCCATTCTTCGCCCCTTATGTGTTTGAGGTTTTCCAAATACTCTTACAAATGAATTAGGAGTAAATATACTAGGATCGATATTGATTTCTGGTGTACATGTATCTGTTGTAGATTTATACGCAGCACTTGCACCCGCACCATAATTGATATAATCAAGAGGTAAACCTAAGATAGCTCTTATATGAAGTGCAAATTGTGTTTGTGATTGAGTTATCATGGTAACCATCCCTGTATCGTGAGGTCGAGGACTTACTTCACTAAAAAATACTTCATCACCTTTTACAAATAATTCAACACCAAACAAACCACGACCACCTAAACCATCAGTAATCTTTTTGGCTACTTCTATAGCTTTTTGTTTTGCTATTTCACTCATGTTCATAGGTTGCCAAGAGAAGATATAGTCACCGTCTTTTTGGATATGTCCAATAGGTTCACAAAAAGTTGTTCCTGTTTCATTTCGTACAGTTAAAAGAGTGATCTCATAATCAAAAGAGATAAACTCTTCTACGATGAGCTCACTCGCATCACCACGAGCTTCTTTTGCTACTTCCCAAGAGTTTTGAATATCATCGGCTGATTTTGCTATAGTTTGCCCATGACCAGAGCTAGACATCACAGGTTTGATAACACAAGGATACCCTATAGTATTTGCAGATTTTTGTAACCCTTCTAATGTAGTAACAAATTCATATTTTGAAGCTGGAAGTTGTAACTCTTCACAAGCAAAAACTCGGATATTTTTTCTATTCATAGTTTTGTTTACAGCTTCTGCATTTGGAATCACATGAAATCCTTCGTTTTCAGCCATAAATAAAGCAGATATAGAGATAGCTTCTACCTCAGGTAAGATAAAATCTGGTTTTTCTCTTCGAATGATATCAAGCACTTCATTTTCATCTTTCATATTAATCACATATGATTTGTTGGCTACAAGATGAGCTGGTGCATTGGCATAACTATCAACAGCAATAGTCTCAATACCCAATCTTTGTGCTTCTATGATGACCTCTTTTCCTAATTCGCCTGAGCCTAAAAGCATTATTTTTATACTGTTTGATTTTAATGGTGCTGTAAATTTCATATATTTCCCTAGTGATTTATTTTATTTGTCAAGAGTGCATTTTATTATATCAATGGTTAAGAGTTTATTTAGTATAATCATTTAAATTAATAAAATAGAAGGAACTTATTATGGGTATGCCTAGTGGATTTGAACTATTTGCAATTGTTGCAGTGGTAGTATTGTTATTTGGAGGAAAGAAAATTCCTGAGTTAGCGAAGGGTTTGGGTCAAGGTATCAAAAATTTTAAAGGTGCATTAAAAGAAGATGAACCGACTACTATGGCTACGAATGATAAAAAAATTGAAGATGAAAAAGTTGCAGATACAGCATCTACAACAAAAACAGATACAAAAACAACAGTTTAAATATAAAGAGTCATTTTAAGTGCAAAACAGAGTAAAAAAATATATAGAAGAAGTATTAGAAAGAGAAGTTGTTCTTGAAAAACCTAAAAATATAGAGTTAGGACATTTTGCAACACCTGTCGCATTTTCATTAGCAAAAGAGTTACGGAAAAACCCTATGATGATAGCAGAAGATTTGGTATCAAAGTTTACAGAAGATTCAATTTTTGAAAGTGTAACAGCGGTGAAAGGTTTTGTAAATTTTAAATTATCAAATGATTTTTTAACATTCAAAGTTGATGAAGCTTTAGAGTTGCAAGAAGATTTTGCTAAAGGTGAATCTAAAAATGAAAAGATATTGTTGGAATTTGTAAGTGCAAACCCAACAGGTCCTTTACATATAGGACATGCTAGAGGTGCTGTATTTGGTGATGCTTTACTCAAAGTTGGAAAGTATTTAGGATATGATGTAAAAAGTGAATATTATGTTAATGATGCAGGTGCTCAGATGCAACTTTTGGCAACATCTTTAAATTTAGCAGCCAAAGAGTTTATATTAAATGAAGAGGTTGAATATCCAGAGCAGTTTTATCGTGGTGAATATTTAGTAGATATTGCAAAAAAATGTATCGAAAAATATGGTCAAGATGTTTTTGATGATACTTCAAAATCAGAAGAATTAGCTCTTTTTGCAAAAGATGAAGTTTTAGAAATTATCAAAAAAGATATGGCAGATTTGGGTGTCACATTTGATAATTATGTAAGTGAAAAATCTCTATATGTAAATTGGAAAGATACAAAAACAGTATTAGAATCAAATGGTAGCATGTATAATAAAGATGGAAAAGACTTCATCCGATCAACTGACCACGGTGATGATAGTGATAGAGTGGTTGTACGAGAAAATGGTATCCCTACATATTTAGCAGGTGATATTATCTACCATAAAGATAAGTATGACAGAGGATATGATAAGTATATCAATATTTGGGGTGCAGATCACCACGGATATATCAAAAGAGTAAAAGCAGCTATAGAGTTCCTTGGAAATGATTCGAGTAAATTAGAGATTTTACTCTCTCAAATGGTAGCACTTCTTCAAGGTGGACAGCCATATAAGATGAGTAAACGAGCGGGAACTGTGATACTTATGAGTGATATTGTTGAAGAGATTGGTGCTGATTCTTTACGATTTGTATTTTTGACGAAAAAAAGTGATACACATCTTGAGTTTGATATTGATTTATTAAAAAATAATGATTCTTCAAATCCTGTATTTTATATCAATTATGCTCATGCAAGAATCAATCAATTATTTAAAAAAGCAGAGAAAACTCCAAAAGATGTAAAAAATTCATCAATTGAGTTAGTCAATCAAGATGCAAAAGATTTAGTGTATGAAGCATTACTTTTAAGTACAGTTCTTAATGAAGCTTTTGATAAAAGAGATATGCAAAAAATTACAGATTATTTACATGGATTAAGTGCTATGACACATAAGTTTTATAATGAACATCGTATCATAGGACTTGATGAACAAGATCAATACCTAAAGGTTTTAAGTATGGTAGCTTTATCTATCCGTACAGGATTAAAAGTTTTAGGAATACATGCAAAGGAGGTAATGTAATATGTTAAAATGGATAGGAATAGGTTTTGTTGTAATTATAGGAATTGCAATTGCTACAGGTTATACAGGTGGAGCATCAAAGGCTACAAATAACTATGGTAGCGTAATGAGAGGGGGATGAGAAATCATCCCTTTTTTATTTTATTTTATGACAATAACTCCTCTTTATAAACCTTTTCATTAAAAGAGATCAAAACTTTATCTTCATCATTTTTACTATACTCGACGACTGGGCGTTTTAAAAGCATATTTTCTTTGATTAACCACTCTAATTTTCCAGCTTCATCAAGATTGAGTTCTTTGAGTTTTAAGTCTCTGTATTTTTGTCCTCTATTATTAAAAAGAAGGTTAATATCTACTTTTGAGGTAAAATATTTTACTTTCTCTTCTTTTAAAGGAACAGCTCTAAAATCAATAAAAGTATGCTCTAATTCATTGTCTTTACAAAACTTTATCGCTTTTCTTACGGTGCTGCATGTTTTGATCCCATAGATATTTATCATACGAGTGTACCTTTTTATTCTATAATTGTAGGGACAATAAAATGATTATCCGCACTTTTTGGAGCATTTGCCATGATTTTGTCTGAAAGCCCATCTTCTTTAAAAGATCTATCTTCTCTCAATGGTTGTCCCCCTTCAATAGTTGTAAAAGTTGCATCTACATGACTGACATCTATTTCATTTAAGTTTTCCACAAATGTTACAATATCTGCAAGCTCTTTCCCTAAACTCTCTTTTTTACTTTCATCTATAGTTAAAGAGGAAAGTTTTGCTAATTTATCGATGGTTGTATTGTCTATTGTCATTATTTTTCTCGCTTTTTGTAAAAATCTTTTTTGAATTGTACCCAATTATCGTTTAAGATGGCAACTCTCGCTTCTCTCATAAGGTTGAGATAGTAGTGTAAATTATGTATGGAAGCGAGTCTAAAGTAGCTCATCTCTCCACTTCTATAAAGATGATTGAGATACGCTCTTGAATAATTTTTACAAACATAACACTCACAAGCTTCATCTATTGGTTTTGGATCTTCTTTAAACTTTGCACCTCGAATATTGATACGACCAAAAGTGGTAAAAAGTGTCCCATTTCGTGCATTCCGTGTAGGCATAACACAATCAAACATATCTACACCACGATCAATATTTTCTATTAAATCTTCAGGAGTTCCTACACCCATAAGATAACGAGGTTTATCTTCAGGCATAAATTGTGTCGTCCACTCTACAGTGTCATACATCTCATTGTTGAGTTCACCAACACTTAAGCCACCAATAGCAAAACCATCATAATCAGTTAACGCACAAAGCTCGGTGGCAGATTTCTTTCTAAACTCTTTATCTGTACCACCTTGGATGATAGCAAATATATTTTGATTGACTCCTATCCCTTTTTCTTTTTGTGACATATGATATTCAATCGCTTCTTTTGCCCAAAGAGTCGTTCTTTCAATGCTGAGATTTATTCTTTCTTGTGTATTTGGTAAAGCAACTAAATCATCCAAAATCATCATAATATCGCTATTAAAATCATACTGAGCATCAAGTACACTTTTAGGTGTAAAATAGTGTAAACTTCCATCTATATGAGATTTAAAAGTGATACCATTTGGATCTGGTTTTCCATTTTTTCCATCAAGTTTTCGTAAGCTAAAGGCTTGAAATCCACCACTATCAGTTAAAAAGTTGTTTGGAAACTCTGAGAACCCATGCAGTCCTCCCATCTTTTTAATAGTAGAACTCCCTGGTCGTAAATACATATGATAGGTATTCCCCAAAATTATTTGAGCACCCAAATTGAGCATATCATTGTGATCGAGTGCTTTGACACTTGCTTGTGTCCCTACAGGCATAAAAACAGGTGTTTGTACCTCTCCATGTGCCATTTTTAATGTGGCTGCTCTAGCACCGCCACTTTGTGCTTCTAATGTAAATTTCATTTGTATTCTTTTTTAATTTGGATTTTATCCAATCTTAACTTATGTATTGACTTTAAAAATAAAAATGGATATAATTATTTCATAGCAAGGTAATATCTATTTCAGATAAGCTGATTACTTATCATTTGAAAGGGAAGTTAAAAAAGGGGATGGTTTGAACACCATCCCTTTTTTTATAAGTGGGTTTTAAAGTTTGGTGGACTTTCATAATCGAAAGGATTTTACCTTGCAGTTAAAAATGATAATAGTCATATTTTTATTGTGTTGTATATTTGTACTACCGCTTTATTAATATTTACAATAGAGGAATTAATCACCCTCTATTGACTATTATTCTTTATATATTTAATTCTAACTTCAAAGATAACTCTTTAGTATCGTTTTCTTCGTTTAAAAAGAACTCTTTTTTGATTTGGATTCTATCCAATCTTAACTTATGTGATACAAAATAGGCTTGTAAATTTGTAGCTCTTTGTTGTGCTAAATTTTCTAATTCTTTTTGTGTAATCACCAATGATTTTTTGAGTTTAGAAGACAATATTGCATCTATTTTTTCTTTTGGAGTCTCTTTTTGGATCTTTTCAAACTGCTCTTTTCCAAACTTTTCTATAAATAAAGAGGTTAATGTTTTCTTTTTATTGATAGAACTAATTAACTTTTCGTATTTATTGTTTCGAAGAATTTGCGTATCATTTGTCTGTTGATACGAAGGCTCAATAGAAAGTATTAAATTCTTTTTATCTTGTAAAAGGGTGATAAGTTTATCTAACTTTTCTTTTTGTGGAGCGAGGATAGTACTTTCTCCAAATTGAAAGACAACGATACCCAACTCTTCACCATCATCTCCACCCAAAAGTGAACCCAAAAATCGAAATGGTGCTGTTACTATATTGGTCAGGACATTTCCAATAGTTTTCCAAATAACACCACCAAGTTCAAATTGTGGATTACTCATATCTCCTATAACAGGTATATCAACCTCAATAAGTCCCTCACTATCTTCAAGTAATGCAATAGCTAACCCTATAGGTAAACTCATAGCATCACTACTATTTACATCTTCACCTAGAGTAAGATTTTTGAGTTTTACATTGTTTGTACTTGAAAGTTGTTCATCTTTTATGTGATAGTTGAGATTGAGCCAAAGTCGACCATCTGCTATCTTTTGTCCTATAAATTTTCCAGAATAAGGGGAAAAAGAACGAACATCAAGATTCTCAAACTCTATAGTGACATCTGTTTTTTCTTTGAAGTTTGAAAGAAGTGTTGTTGCTTTGATATTGGCTAATCCATACTTTTCTACCACCCCATTGAGTTGTACTGTTGTTTCTTCATTTTGTGAAGAGAGATCTTGTATATTTGCTTGTAAGGTGTGAATATTGGTATCAAAATTTAAAGGTAAAGAGTGATCAGAAAATTCTGCTTTTCCATTTGAGAGCTGAAGATTTTTGATATGATATCTAAATTTATTTGGAGTCTCTTTTGAGAGAGCTTTTGTACTATTTGTATCCTTTTGTACATTTGCTTTTATTGGCTTAGGTTTGATTGTGATATTGTCAAGATTACTTGTTTTATCGTTTGCAATTTTTAATGCAGTATGAAAATTATCTATTAAAACATTTTCAACAGAAAGGGTATTATTGGTATATTTTAGATTTTTGACTGCAAGTGTTTGGAGTTGTAATACTCTTTTTTGCGTAAGGTTATGAAAAATATCTATATCAGATATATCTATGTTTGCATATACATTTTGAAGTGTATCAGTCAGATTGATAGTTGCATCTGTATTTATAGTAGTACTCTTAATATCTAAGTTTATAAAGTCCTTGATATACTCTTTATATGGAGTTATAGTTAAGTCACTTATATTGAGTTTTGATACTACAGCAAGTGGTTTTAAAGTAGCTTTTGTAGTAGTTTTTATCAAACCTTTTGATGGTGTTAAAAGTGATAAAGTAATAGTACTAGAATTGTTTTGATCACTAGAAAATTTATCTACATCTACAGCTAAATCTTTAAAGTTAAATGTCTTTTTTGTATCTTTATTGAGATCAATAAATTGCATATTTTTAGAAGTTAATTGTATTGTTTCTATATCATATTTGAGTTCTTTGTTTTTAACTATTTTTAGAGTGTCAATAGTATGATTTAATTTGCTTACAAGTACATCTGCAAGAGTATCTTTATAGTGAATATTTGGAATCTCTATAAGGATATTTTTCAGATTTACAAAAGTATTTTGATCTTTTATTTTGATAGCATAGTTTGTTTTTACTCTATCGATGATACCATCAAATTGAAATTTTACATCATCTTTTATATAATTATATGCTTTAGTGAGTTGTATATTTTGCAGTGAGATATCTCCATTTATATTCATAGGATTAAGCATGATGTTGGATGTGAGATGAAGATTGAGTGTATCAATCATTTGTATATCTGTTTTGAGTGTTGCTATACTCTCTTTTTTTGTAGAAAAATTAGTTATTTCAAAATCAAATGGTTTTGTTTCTAAAAGAAATGGTTCTGATTTGGAATCATCTTGAAAAACTAATCGTGTATTTTGTAACAAAAATTTCTCCAAAGTAAATAATAAAGGCTCTTTTTCTTGTGGAGTTTCTATTTTTGTAGTTTGAGGTTCATTTGGCATTTGCTGCAGTTGCTTCAAAATATGTGAGAAGTTGAGTGTTTTATCTTTATAAAGCGTTATGGATGTTTTGAGTTGGTTTATGAGTAGATTTTTGACTACAATCTTACTCGAAACAAGTTGCATAAACTCAAGGTCTAGGTAGAAAGATTTGAAATAGAGTAAGTTTTGATTTTTGTCATCTCGTATATTTAGTTTATGAAGTTCTAGCTCAAATGTATAAGGATTGATATAGACTCGACTTAAATATCCTTGTGTATTAAGGTTTTTTTGAATAATTTGAGTAAAATTACTTTGTATAAGATAAGGAAGTAGAACAAAACCTATGAGTGTATAAAAAGTAATGAGAAAAAATGCAATTTTAAAATAGAATGATTTGATAATATTTTTGATAAGATACTCCTTTATGATGTGTGTTTTATTATATTGTATGTAGGAAACGGAATATTGATCGTATTTTTTTGGAGAGCTTGATAGACAGCGAGATTGACTTTGTACTGTATCTCATTGAATTGTTGTGTAATTGCCCAGTATCTATATTCTATGGTTATAGCAGCATCAGCAAACTCTTTTATCCCTACTTGTACTTTGGATTCTTTTGAAATTCCTTCTATTTGATCTAAAACATTTGCAATGACATCAATCGCTTTTTCAGGGTTTGGGGTATATTCTATCCCTACACTCATCTCAACAATAGTATACTCAAATGAGTTGATAAGTGTTTCACCTACGACATGTTTGTTAGGAATTGTTATCTCCTCTTTATCTTCTGTTTCTAAGACGGTGTAAGCGAGTTTGATAATCTTGACTATTCCTGTATATCCTTGAATAGTGATAGTATTACCTACGACAAAAGGGCGAGTAGCGATGATAGAGATACCAGCTCCAAAATTTGAAAGTAACCCTTGAAGTGCTAAGCCAGCACCCAAAGACATCGCCCCAATAGCGGCTACAAAAGGTGTGAGGGTGATACCTAACTTTCCTAAAGATATGATAGCAACACCTGCAATGATAACAATTTTGAGTGTCATTGTCATAAACTTAGTAAGGGTTATATCCATCTCTTTTCTTAAGCAGAGGTTTTCAACAAAAGATGACACTTTTTTGGCAACATAAAATCCCATAAAAAGAATAATAATTGCACCTATAAATTGAAAACTATAATTCACAAAAAATTCTATAATAATATCATAAAATTTTTGCATACTTTCGAGTTCTTTTTCCATGGGTATTAATCCTACAAATTTAAATTAGTTAAAGTCTTATTATATCATTACTTAGATATAATCTGCTCAAAAATCAAAAGGTCTCCTTACCATGAAAAAATTTTTATTTAGTAGTGTTTTATTATGTACGACACTTCTTTTTGCAGATATTGCGAAAGAAAAAGTAGAAAAACCTGAACCTACAAGACTAGAATCGTATACAAAGCTTCAAAAAGTGATTGCAGCTGTTGAGTTACTCTATGTAGATGATATTACATTAGACAAAATTGTTGACAAATCTATTACAGGACTTTTGCATGAATTAGACGCACACTCTTCAATGCTCAATAAAGAATCATACAAAGAGATGAAGGTAGAAACAAAAGGGGAATTTGGAGGACTAGGGATAGTCATAGGTCAAAGAGAAGGGGCACTTACTATTATCTCCCCTATAGATGATACCCCTGCATATAAAGCGGG
>Ga0193952_1000036_pt1 | contig 60108 bp, 49 predicted proteins | sample BB_3_MG_FD_140368 | JGI IMG/M metagenome (GOLD analysis project Ga0193952, IMG submission 140368) | Microbial mat bacterial communities from the Broadkill River, Lewes, Delaware, United States - BB_3_MG | ecosystem: Environmental > Aquatic > Freshwater > River > Microbial mats | place: USA... | reverse complement strand
CTAAAATGAACGCAAGTCTTTTTTTACAAAAAATTGAAAAAAGTTTAAATTAATTTCAACTCCCTTACTTACCCACAAAAACATCCTCTTTATACAAACTTATCCACAGATTTATTCACAAAATACGCTTTAAACTCTTTTTATTCCCCTAGCCAATCCTGACCGGCCGGTAAATGAATCCATTCATTAGACTTCCATAAACCCAAAAAACCCATTTTGAATGTTTTCAAAACGGGTTTATATAAAGTCGCTAAGTTTTAAATGCTTATTATTGAATCGTCACAGGTACCAACTTTGGCTCTTTCCAAGGTCCAGAAATTTTATATTTAAATGTCACTAACTCTTCATTCACTTTTGGAAGTACCTTCATTAAAGTATACACAGCAATAGCTGCAAAGGGATTCACTGCACCGGCAGCAGCAGCTATAGTTGGAATTGAACTGCCTAGCGATGGTGTGACTTGCGCACGCATATCAAATGTTTCATTTTTTAGAGAGAGCAAACCATTTACTTCAACCTGTGCGGAAGGCGCATTTACATTTAAGCTTTTTAGTTTGACAGTTTGATGATCGAATTCACCTTTTGCATTAATCTCATCAAATACGAATCCTTTCGTTGTTATATCTTTTAAATCTAGTTTTAATCTACGCATAATCGATTCAACACTTAACAAGCCTAACAATCTTGCTAAACCTGGCTCAACGTCCTCAATAACACCATCTTTTACTTTAAAGTCCACCGGTCCTTTTAATTTCTGAGAATCAAAGCAGGCTAAATCTCCTTGCCAACTGAGCTGCAACTTCCCTTTTACCTCTTTTCCAGTAAACCCTTTATTAATTCCTAAATAATTGGTGAGAGCTTGAACCTTAGATGATGTCAAAAATAGGACTAACGAACTAACCGCACGATCACTTCTAAAAGAGTAAGCACCTGAAATATGACCTGCACTCTCTCCCAAGGTTCCATTAATTCCAGTTGCTAAGTAACCCTCACTATGCGGAGACAACTTAAAATTTAAGTCCTTTAACCAATAATCTTTAAAACGAAGTTGCTTTGCAGAAAAATAAATTTCAGGAATATCTTGCGCAACAACGGATTCTGAACAAATTAGTGAAATGTCTTTTTTACTTTTATTTGGATTCAATTCAATCGTTCCAACTTGAACATTTAGACTTGAATCTGCTTTTTTAACAATTGCAATATCGGCTTTAGGACCTACTAACCGGAAAACCAATTCCTCTTCTCTGGGCTGCCAGCTTAACTGAGATTTAGGAAACTCATAGGAATCAAAGCTAAGCTTTTCAATTTCAAGACGACTATTCCCCCAATTTACAACATAACTAGAATCATTAGATTCCTTTAAATAGCTTTGCTGAAACTGCTTTGAATACTTCCACCATTCATCAATCGAAAACTGATGAATAAATCCTTTTATGGTTAAATAATCACTGAATTGACCATCAAAATTCTCCCATGCAGATAAATGGTCTGCTTGATTTGCCAGCAACACTGTTCCATTTATTGTTTTCTTACCTGATTGGTCTGAAACTTGAATCGCTGCTAGACCGGTAGATTCAGACTGAAAATTTAAGATCAGTTTGTTTTCTTCAACAATGCCTTTAACCGTTAAAGGAGCGTTCAAATCATTTTTTGAAAGCGGCGAAGGCATACCACTAGCGGACTTATGCCAATTTACCCTCCCCAAAACAGAAATATCCAATTCTGCTTGATAAGGAATGTCTACATTCGCAGACCACGCAACAGGGTCAATAAACAGTAACTCATTTTGATCAACCGCCTCACCTGCAATCTCAAGACCTAAGCTTGCTTGATCACCATCCAATTTAATATCGACAGGCCCATTTAAGGTTTGCCCTTGCAAATGCCCCTTTACAGACTCTCTTTGAATCTGAATTTGTCCCTGTATAGCTGAAATTTTTGGCAAATCATAAATAAGTGCTCCAACCTGCTTCAATTCAATAGCAATATCAACTTGCGACACTTTCTCTTTATAACCAGACACCGGAACCCAAATCGATTGGATATCAAACACGCTTTCACCAGTCAATATTAAAGACTCACTCAAAAAGTCATTAAATTTTTGTGTTTTTACAAGAGGAGACGCTTGAAGATACTCAACAGCCGATTTTATTTCACCTTCAGCTTGGCCAGAAATTTCAACCGCTATATCTTTTTCCCGTAAATCCGAAATGGCCACGCTCACTTGTTTTGCAAACAATTCTTCGTTTAAAGCAACCTTAGCAGTTGTGAAATTCAAACCAAATTCTTGCAACAAAAAATTAACATCAAAATTCTGTAGGCTCTTCCAATTTGAATCAAAGTTAAGTTGCGCAGACTTGATGACACCAGACATTTCAAATCCATGACCATTAGCCAAAAACTCTTCAAATGGTGCATCAATAGAAATACGAGCCTTTAGAGCCTCGCCATCTATTTGACTATTCTTCAACCATTTCTGAAGAGGCTGCCCCATCCATACATATGGCAAATACTCCATGACAATCTTGGCACGATTCGATTCAAAGCTAGAATCAAACGATATCTTTGAGTTATTCATTCGAGCACTGTTGATCGCTAGATCAAACTCATCAATCGCTAGATGGAATGGCTGCACACGCCAGTGTGTTGGTGAACGCCAATCTATAACAATTGATGAGGTCGGCTGAATTTTAATCGCATCCTTATGAACTCGAGTATCAACTAACCAAACCGGCTTAGATGTCTGCAAAATAACCTCAGAACCTGTTTTATCAAAAGTCAGTTCTTCTATCGCTAAACTAGGAAAATCGGTTAATGGCACCGCTAATTCTTTCAAATAGAAATGTAAATTTTTCAGTTCAAGAGTTTGCCAGTTAAGTTTGCCAGAAAGGTTTTGGATGGATAAATGCGCTGTTTTTCCGAAAAGGTTAGCTATTTTAGGATCACTAATGAGTGCCTGCGTAATCACTTTAAAAGGTTCAATATTTAAGCTTTTCGCATTGAAGTCAATAAAATCATCATCAACTTTCAACTCAATTGGCGAAATCGACTCTAAATATTTTTGATCTAACTGAAGGCCTAACAGTTGAATATGCCAATCATCTTGACCTACAAAAAGCACATCATTTTCTAGAACCCATTCAAGCTTTGCTCCCGCAGAATTTGGAAGAAGCTCATCATTTTGAGGCCAGTCGAATGAGCTACCGTTCAAGTTCATTTCTATTTTTGACAGCTTTGAATTTTGAAAGTTTGCTTTTGCCTCAACGAGAACATCTCCTTTGGGAAGAATAGCCTGCCATTCTTCAGGTAACAGAGATACCAACCCTTGAATCTTTACCGGCCGGTAAGAAACCAAATTTAATCGACCATCTCCAATTCCCCCAAAAGAATTTTGACTGGCGTTTAACGTTAAACTAAATGGTTCATAATCCAACACCTCACCATATTTCATACCAAACTCTGATACTAATGAAATCCTTGAGGATTTGGCCAATTCAAAACTTTTTAAATGTATACCGGCCGGGTATTCTTGCTGAAGAGTAAGCCGAACATCTTTAATCGAAACTTGTTTCCACAAGCTTCGAATAGTGGATGGGATTAATAGTTTTTGATGTAAATCTTCTCGACTAACCGAAAGTTGAGCCAGCTTACTTTCGGAAGAGTTTACAAACGATGAGCGCTTCTCAAGCGAAGCATTTTCAACATAAAGATAGTCACCAACCGCAGCCGCAGGAAGTGCAAAAGAAAAAAGATTGATATCGGCTGACAGTTTTTCAGCGTCAAAGTGAAAACGCTCTGAGTTAAGAGAAACATTTTTCGCTTCAAATTCAAAACCGAGCCAATGCTGGTCGAGCGCCAAAGATTCATAGCTCAACTCCACGCCAATGAAACTTTTAACGGCTGAGGTAAATTGTTCAGGAGCATATTGAAGCCAAGTCAAAAAACCACGAGTAATCAGTAAATACACAATAAATAGTGCAAAAATGACCTCTAAAAATCGGTATGTGAACTTAACCAATTGAGAAACCTCTCACTTATGTCCTTAGCATGCTAAGAATGATCGTTAGAGTTTCCATTTGTTTGGAATGGGAACATCTAACGTAATCAATTACATCATCACAACATCATATTGCTCGGCCGCATAAGAACTTTCCGCTTGAAAACGAATACTCTTATTTAAAAATGCCTCAAGCTCCGCAACACTGCTCGACTCTTCATCCATAATTTGTGAGACCACTGATTCAGCAGCAATCACTCGATACTGTAATGCATCAAATGAACGCGCCATTCGGGTAATTTCACGGAAAATTTCATAAGCCACCGTTTCAGCCGTTTTGACAGAACCTCGTCCACTACAGACAGGACAAGGCTCACACAAGGTTCGCTCTAAACTTTCACGCGTGCGTTTGCGCGTCATTTCCACCAAACCAAGGCTTGAAATACTACTTATTGACGTTTTAACACGATCCTTCGCTAACTCTTTTTCTAAAGCGGACAAAACATGCTGCTGGTGTTGCTTATCTTCCATATCAATAAAATCAAGAATGATAATACCACCTAAGTTTCTCAACCGAAGCTGACGTGCAATGGCCTGCGTGGCTTCAAGATTAGTTCGGTAAATTGTCTCTTCTAAATTCTTATGTCCGACAAAGGCCCCAGTATTGACATCAATGGTGGTCATTGCTTCTGTTTGATCAATAATCAAATAGCCGCCTGACTTCAAATTCACTCGTTTGTGCAGAGCGGTTTGAATCTCCTCTTCAATATTATATAAATCAAAGATCGGTCGCTCACCTTGGTACAAGCCCAAACGATTCAAACACTCAGGGACATACATTTCTACGAATCCCTGCATTTTCTTCAAGGTTTCTGTGGAATCCACACGAATTTTTTCAATCTGATCCATTGGAACATCGCGAAGAATCCTCAAATAAAGCGGTAAATCTTCATAAATAATAGTTGGCTTTCTTGATGCACGCGTTTTCTCTTGAATATCCCCCCAAAGGCGTTGCAGATACATCATGTCAGCACGCATTTCATGAAAGTCCACGCCTTCAGCAACGGTGCGGACAATAAACCCACCTTCAGATGATTCAAATTCTGGAATCTGTTTAACAACTTCTCGCAAACGTTCACGTTCTTCTGATGAATCAATTTTCTGAGAAACACCGAGCGTTTTTTCAATTGGCATGTAAACCAGCATTCTAGATGGAATCGTCACTTGCATCGTAATCCGAGCACCTTTACTTCCTAAAGGGTCCTTAACGACTTGCACCATAATCTTTTGTCCAGGATGCAAGAGTTTTGCAATATCCTCACATTGCTCATCCTCACACCCCAAAGCCTGATGACACACATCCGAAACATGCAAAAACGCGGCACGTTCAAGCCCAATGTTAATAAATGCTGCTTGCATACCCGGCAAAACTCGATCCACTTTACCCATATAGATATTGCCAACTAAACCACGCTTGTTCGCTCGCTCCACCCAAACTTCTTGCAAAACGCCATTTTCTACCCAAGCAACCCGAGTTTCATTTGGAGTAACATTGACTAAAATTTTTTCTTCATTGTGCATCGTTGTAGCCTTTATTTTATGTGTGCACACATAAGTTTTTTATTTTTATTTAACTCTTCGAATCAATAATTCAAATTATAAAATTCTGTTTGCTTCAATAATTGTTCAAGCTCATAAACCGGTAACCCCATCACCGCATGGTAGCTGCCTTTTATTTCTGTAATCCACCGAGCCGCATAGCCCTGAATCGCATAAACACCTGCCTTATCATAAGCCTCATCCGTCAGCAAATAACGTTCAACGTCTTCTGGCTCAAGAGCACAAAAGATCACTTCAGTTTTATTGACGGCCACATGAATAGTATCATTATGCGCTAAGGCGACAGCTGAATAAACTGCATGAGTTTGATTGGATAATGTTTGCAATATTTCGCGAGCATCTTCTTGATCTTTAGGCTTACCCATCACTTCATTTTCACAGAAAATTAATGTATCACCTGCAATCACGTAACCGGCCGGTGAAACACCGTGCTGCTGAATTGCCGACTGTGCTTTTTGTTCAGCCAAGCGTGCGACCAATTCTCTCGGCGGTGCGATAGAGTCGATTGACTCATCAATTTCAGCAGAAACCACATCAAACTGAATCCCCATCATATTTAAAATCTCTTGACGACGAGGGGAGCTGGAAGCGAGATAAACCCTTTTCAAAACAAAACCTATCAGAACCGAAAAATAAATTAATACGCCATTCTACCCTCTCCTTCGGTAGAATGTTGCGAGCTTAAGAGTTCATTCATAAGTTTTTAAAATTTGTGCAAAATAAAGGTTGAAATGGTGATAGATATGGAGCTTCGTAAAGAGCTAGACAAAGTTGTTGAAGATCATAGACCAGAAAACTTACAGGAATTGTTTTCAGCAATTCATGTCGCAGAATTACCATTCTTCTCGATACTGGTAAAGCCGACCGCAATTCCTTGGATAATCTTCATCCCTAAAGCACCTCTCACCAACACCAGCGCAATGCTTATGCTGAACGGTCAGATTTTAAAAATAGCGAATGGCTTACAAGCGCAAGGCCGTGGCCATTACAACTTTGCTAAGATTGGCAACAAAAGTGAATGGCTGCACTTTCACCTAGTTTTTCGAAATGAAAACGATGAAGCTTGGCCTGATCCCATTTGGTGTCATGAACCACTCACCGAGAATGAACACATGGCGCAAGCTCTGGTAAAACAAATCAAAATCGTTTTACAAGATGGGGATGACACGGGAATTTAATCAAAACTTTAGCACATGCTTCAATCAAGATGATTTTCTCAGCCACTGGTATGATTTTGGAGTTTGTGCATATAATTTAAACGCAATAAAAAAGAATACAGCAATAAACATCTCTAAAACTTCCTCTATATGCGAAGCGTGTTGAGTAAACCAATTGCTGATTTCAAAGCCAACCCCATGCAGTTTACGCTCCAAACCATCTAACGTCTTAGAAGCCACAACACACCCAATCCCTAGATAAATACCAACCATGTAAGCCTCCGGCTTTAACACACTTTTTAGCAACGGCATAAAGTGATGATAAAGCGTCCGAGCCACCGCATAGATTAAGATCAATAACACCAAGCCCCCAATTACCTTCTGCAAAATCGGCACTTGATCTGACACCAAAAATTTACTCTTTAAAATCCCAATTTCTGTAAAACGCTTATCAAAGTCCAGCTCTCGAAGAGTAAACATAAAAAGAATCATTAAAAAATAATGATATTTTTTTGCATAATCCCAAGTAAATTTCTTGAAAACATATGCCAAGACCAACAAATAACTGACGGCAGCGACAATTTCAATCGGACCACTTTCGCTTAACATAGACTTCGATAATTCATTCGGGGCAGCTAAGATAGCGCCAACCATTAACAGCAAAAGAAAGATGGCTGATAGATATAATTTTTTTGCATTTGATGTCATAGACTTCCTTCTAAAAAGTAAATTGCTAATGCATATATAGTTGAAAACAAAGAGCAAGGATAATAACTTTTGGTAACTCAAACCGCTAAAGGTAAATGCTTTCCATCCTTTTCAATGGCACTTGAATCAAGATTCGTAGATTTCTGAGATCCAAGAAGCTTGTCGATATTTGTCATAGGGGCCATTCATCACATCTTTCGGATCAGGTTTACCATGAAAAAGAACAATACTGACTCCGTGTGGATAAGGCACACTACCTTTGGGTAAGAAGGTTTGAAAATGCCTCCGCAATAGCTTTCCTAAACGACCAAAGGAGTACTTAGTCTTGGCATTCAAATCAATTTTATATGATTTAATAAGTGTTTTCGGATAGATAACTGCATCCTTAAAGACATATTCAATCCAGTCTTGGTCACCATGCATCTGCTCAACAATCCAAGATTTCTGCACCCAAAAAGAGTCCCAAATAAAACTATATTGGTTGGCGGTAAAACACATCACCGAACTGTTATAACGCTTTTCGTTAATATCAGATGCTATGCAAAACCTTTCGCTGTGCTCAACCAGAGCATCTAACGGGCCCGTAATAACAATATCCAAATCAAGAAATAAAACTCTGTCCTCAGCAGACAACCCCAAAAAACCTTTCTGAAAAATTAACAGCTTATACCACCACCCTTGTAAACCAATGTCCGCAAGATTCTCAATCAAGACTTCATCATCAATCCCTTGAGAATTTTCAGTCATGCAATGAAACTCAAAAGGGATATTGAGGTTATTTTTGACCATTTTATAAAGACGGTTCACGTAATCGGGGCCGTACTTAGTTCCCCATTTTAAGCAAATAACATGAAGCATATCTCATCCATAAAATTAAGAGATTAAATCTTGTAAAACACTGTCCATCGGATCACTCTCATCGACCAGAGCCTCAATGAGAACCCTTTGCTTAAGAAGCTTAACGGATAACAGAGCTGTAGAGGGAGCTGAAACTACACAGCTAAACGACAATATCGGCAACATCAATTCCAACGGCAAGTTTGAAGGTAGTAAATCAATCGAACTTGCTTGCAACCTCGATACACCATTCTTTAACCATTCAAAATCAGAGACATCCCTAGGATGTTTTTTGACCGCTATATTTTGCCAATCAGAAGTATTTAGATAATCAATATATTGCTGTCGCAAAGCCTTACCTAAGTTTGATGGATGAGGCAAAATCACCAGCAAGTCGAAAGATTTTTGTAACAATAACTCTTCTTCAGCTGACACAAACTCATTTAGCAAAGGTCTTAAATTAGAACTTGAATAATATTCCAGAGGAATTTTATGCACATCCACATTTTGATTAAGAAGCTTGCACGCCTTTTCGGGTTTCAGCAGCCAACCCTCAGTGATCCAATCACTGGCACCAACAGTGGCTGGGTGTTTCCAATCAACCGGATACATTAAACGCTTAATCCAAGAATCTAAAACTCGATCTCGCCAGGTCCGAGAACGCTGGCGACAAGTGTAACTAAATAAACCCTCATCCAAATAAATCCCTTTAACGCTAGGTTTATAGCTTACCGCTTCCGTCATAACGCATTGAAACTCAATCCTGCGATCGCTTCCCACAAACACTTGATCAGGTTTTAGTTTCGCAATAATTTTCTGAATATCTTGAATTTCATCCAAACGTCTTCGCCATTTTTGCCAAGCCCCTTTATATTTTCCATGAAACCCCCAAGACTGCTTAAAGGGCGAATTTTCTAATTTAGCCAATGCTTGTAAAAATGGGTTTTCCTGACCATAAGTAAAATCGACGTACAACAAATAGCTCTCTTCATCTTGGCGATCTGTAGCAAACACAAAGCTATTCAGAAAATTCCATGGTGTTGCAACAATATAAACGGAACAAATACTCACTAAAATCCTCTTAGCTTGCTGCCATACGATTGATAGATAATAATTTCCCTGTCATCAGAGCCATTAAAATTAAAAACGGCATGGTGCTTTGATTCAAATGGAACATAGTAATGCTCAAGAAAAAGTCCAGATATAAAAATACACTCACTGCACCAGCAACCGCAAGCGATTTCACTTCCAAATTACAAGAAACTAAACGTTTTGAAAAAAATCGTAAAAATGCCCACATCATGACTACTAGAGCGATAAATCCAACGACACCATGAAACGCTAAAGCTTGCAGGTATTGATTGTGCAAATGCTCGTAATGAATAAGCTCTGGAGTAATTGCTGCTTCACGAATTAAACGCTGTAACTCTGGCAGATAATTAACTTCCCCAAATCCAAGCAACGGGTTTTCAAGAAATAAACGCCAACCTAATTGCCACATTTCAAAGCGTAACCCTAAAGAAGTGTTGGGATCATCCTCTAAAAAATAACTCTGTAAACTCTGTATGGTTAATAGCACTCTATGTTGAAAGGGTGTATCAAAAAAAAGAACAAACAATGTAATCAAAATTACAAAGGCAGCGGCACCCCAATAAAGTAAAGCCTGTTTTTGATAGATTTTCGCGAAGTGAAACAACACAAAAAAAAGTGTAAATGGTATCGCAACCCAACCGCCACGAGAACCACTTAGAATAGAAATCATCACGCCTGCTAAAAAGCCAAGCAGTAAAAAAATTGACCAACCCCATTTAGCCTTGGCTTGCAAACCTTGTGCCCAAATAGTACCGGCTAGACTCACAAAACCAAACAGCAAGGATACATTCCCATAATACAGGGGGTGCTCAAAAACATCGGTAGAAAGTCGACCTTCAAAATTATAGTTACCGCCGCTCCATAGTGCATAAACTAGGTTACTAATGGAAGCGATAGCAACCATTCCCCAAAAATACTCAATTCGAAACGGCATCCTAGACAAGAACAGGATAATGAGGCTAAAAAACAGAAATTTTACAGGCTCTTCAAGTAAAGATACCTGCTCAGAATGCACCACAAAACCCAATAGAAAAGAAAGAAAATAAAACACAAGCGTGCCAGAAATCCAAAGCTCTTCCCTAGAAAATTGCCCCCGTATTGACTTACCTTGCTTAGCAATAAAAACAAAACTTGCCAACAACAAGACCAACGGTAGTAAATTGAGCATTCTATCAAATGTAAAAAACACAGCACCGTACAGGAGCAATAGAGCCTGAAACGCAAACGAAAGGACTCTTTGAGCTGGCATTATCAAAATAAAAAAGTTTCCTAAGGTAAAATGAATCCCTCAATCGTCAAACAGGAAATCATAAAACGTGTCATTAAAAAAAGAATTTGCAAAAATGTTCTTTCCTTGGAAAAACTGGGCAACAGTTCAATGGAGGTACTATTTCGGTTCTTATACTTCTTCGCCAAGTAAAGGGGTTATTGCATCCCTGACCTCTTATCCGGCACGCTTTAAAAGCTTGCATTTAACGCTTAAGTCACTGGCTCAACAAAAGGTATCCGCGGAGAAAATTCTTTTATGGATTGCCCATGAAGACAAAGCACTGCTGCCAAAAAATGTTCTAAAGCTTGAAAAACAAGGCTTAGTTGAAATTCAATTTACCGAAGATACGAGATCCTATAAAAAAATAATTCCGGCTTTAGAAAGTTTTTCCAAAAAAACTATTATCACATTTGATGACGATGTATTTTATCCTCAAAACGCCATTTCAATGTTATTAGCGTTGCATGAAAGACACCCTACAAAAGTCATTGCTAACCGTACACATACAATTACCACAGATCCGGCCGGTAACATTTCGTCTTACCAACAATGGCAAAAAAATGCTCAAAATCTTGAATGTACTCACCACACCTTCCAAACAGGTGTCGGCGGAGTGCTCTATCCACCGAATGTTTTCCTTCCTGAAGTCACAAATAAAACACTCTTTAAACAACTTGCACCGCATGGCGATGATATTTGGCTTTACTGGATGATACGTTTAAATGGTAAGGTTGCACTCAAAACAGACAATGATTTTGAATTTTACCACTGGCCATTCTCACAAAAATTTGCACTCTATAAACAAAATGTCCGACAAGATGGTAATGATATCCAAATTCAAGCCATGCTCAAACATTTCGGCAATCCGTTGGCCATGCCTGTTGAAGCAAACACTCCTCACGAAGATAAAATCGCTTGATACACCCGATAATTGCCAACCACCATTTGGCTAACAGAAAATTTTTCTCTCATCAATTTCTGAGCATTATCAGCAAACTGGTGGCGAAGGGCTTCATCCTCAATCACTCGCATGATGGCATTTTGCAAACTCATTGTTTCTGCCGGTGGAACTAACAAACCATTCACGTTATCCTCCACCGCTTCAGGAATCCCACCAACAGCGCTAGCAACTATTGGCACACCTTGCTGAGAAGCTTGCAGCAAAGAGACTCCTAGCCCTTCCATTAAGGCCGGGTGCACCACTAAATCCAAACAACCAAACAGCGCCGGCATATCTTGCACAAATCCTGCGAATTGCACTGTATCTTGCAACTTCAAACGCTCAATTTCCATTTCCAGTTCTTGGCGGTATTTTCCCTGCCCAAAGAAAATTACTTTGATATTCGGATGCGTCTTTAATAATTCAGGCAAAGTTTGAAGTAGATACTTATGCCCTTTTCTTTCAATCAATTGCGCGACCACGCCAATCACGAACGCATTTTCAGTCAGACTAAATCGTTGTTGAAATTTTTGAGCATGACAACTGGAAGTGGCATCATCAGCCAAGGCACTTCGCACCGTAATGACATGCAACTTTGATAAACCCTGCGATAAAAGCACTTCTCGAATCCCGTCTGATATGGTAATTACCTTTTGATAAAGACCATATTTCCACTTTGTCACCCAGCGACTTTCTGGGTTATCCACACGACGAGAAATCACCGCTGGGACTTTTGCAAGTTTTGCAGCAAGTCCACCAAATACATCTGCCCCCCGGCGGCTGTGAATATGCACCAAATCAGGCTGCACCGACTGAATCACTTTTTTGATTCGCCAAATGAGACCAATATCCAAGTCTCCACCGGCCGGTATCTCTATCACCTCAAAGCCTTGTGACTGCATTTCTTTGGCAATCGCACTGCCTCTGGTGGCCAATAAAACATTTTCCACGCCAAAGTCGTCACGCAATCCGCGCATAATGAACGTGACTTGCTTGGCACCGCCATAAAGGTGCTTACCTAATTCAATATGCACAATTCTCATTGCAATTTCTGCCATTCATTCGCCACAAGTTCTGGGGTAAGAGATTGCATGCAATCAAACCGGCCTTCGCAGGTCGGATTGCGACGACAAGGCGAGCAATCCATTTTTTGATATAACACCTTAGACTTTCCAGACCGTGTATCCGAATAAGGTAAAGTCGAACCAAAAAGAGCGAGAATCGGTTTATTTTCAGCAATTCCCATATGCGTCAGTCCGGTATCAACACCAATCACGCCACTCGAATGACGAATCACCGCAATAGCTTCTTGTATCGAAGTTTTGCCAACCAAATTCACCACATTTTCTGGCATGGACTGCATTAAATCTTCTGCCGCTTCAATATCTCCTGGCCCACCTAAAACGGCAATCTTAAAAGACTCTTTTTCACCGGCCGGTACTTGTGCCCCTAGGGGTAGAATCTTCGCGAGCTGTTGCCAAGATTTATTAAACCAATGTTTTTGAGGCCGAGTAGTAAAAGGGCAAAACACCATGTAATTTTCACCGAGTAGCGATTGAATATTTTCCCAATTAGGCTTATTCAGTTTTGAAGGCAAATTCATCGAAAAATCAAGGCGCATATCCCCCAAAAATTGTGCCATCGCTTGATATTCAGAACTGATCAACTCGCCATCCACAGCATTGCCGTCAACAACTTTATCCATCCATCTCTGCGATCCTTCACGAGAATTCAGTCCGAATTTACGCCTAGCCTCAGACCATTTAACAATCGCCCCACTTTTCGCCAAACCTTGTAAATCAATCGCCAAATCAAACTTTTTTGCACGTATATCACGTTTAAACGCTCGAATTTCTTGCCAAAGTGACCACCATTGAAAAGTTTTAAACGCTTTTTTCCACTTTCCTTTGGGGACAACAATTATCTCATCCAATAAATCATGTCCTTGCAAAACATCTGCAAATTCAGGTTGGACAGCCCAGCTAATCTTCGCGTCAGGGTAAAGTGATTTAAGAGACTGAAGAATAGGCGAAGCCATAACAATATCGCCCATTGCACTCATACGAACTACTAGAATATTTTTTACAGATGCACTCATAATGCCAAGATAACCACGAGGAATTTTTAATCAATTAGGAATGATGGCTATAATACCGGTTTCAATCTGCTAAACGATACAAATTTACGTCCAACACCAAAAAGGTTTCCCTTGATTGCCGACCCGAAAACCATCGCACTTTATAAGCGTTTATTAACCTATATCCGCCCCTATTGGAAGGCTGTGGCGATTACGATTGTTGCACTATTTATCACTGCGGCTATGACACCGTTGCTACCCGCACTTTTAAAAGATGTCGTGGATGAGAGTTTGATTGCAAAAAATGAAGAAGCGATTACAACCATCCCTTTGTTGATTATTTTGATTTTTATGGTTCGAGGATTTGCCGAATATGCCAGTAAAGTCGCTGGAGAATGGGTTGCCCACAAAGCTATTCAAGCCATTCGTTCAGAGTTATTTGCCAAAATCCAACGCCTGAGTGAAACCACTCATCGCGAATATACCGAAGGTAAACTACTCTCAAAAATCACCTATGACGTACCGCAAGTAGGCGCTACACTTAGCCAAGCTTGGATTGTCATCATTAAAGAATCTTTGATTGTTTTAGGGTTACTAGGCTTTTTGTTTTACACCACGTGGCAACTCACCCTATTGATTATCGTCATCGCTCCGATTGTCGCCCTTGTCTTTAACCGCGCCAGTAAACTCATGCGCAAATCCAATAAGAATATTCAAGCCAGTATGGGCGTTTTGACTCAACGACTAGGAGAGAGTCTTAAAGGCCATAAAGAAATCAAAATGTATGGTGCTCAATCGTATGAACAAGCCCGATTTGATGACGCCTCGGAAACTTTCCGTAAACACACCATGAAATCTGCTCGGGTTGCAGCGGCAAACGTACCAGTCATACAATTAATTGCTTCAGTATCCCTGGCGGGAGTCATTTATGTCGCTTCAGTCATGTCTGCCAACGACCAGTTAACCACTGGTGAGTTTATTGCCTTTATCACCGCCATGGTGATGATATTCGACCCAATTCGTCGTTTGACCAATATCAACGCGACCATTCAACGCGGTATGGCCGCCGCAGAAAGTATTTTTGACGTTCTAGACCATCGAGAAGAACCCAATTCTGGCACTCAGAAACTTGAAAACAAACTATTGCCAATCTATTTTAAAAATATTGAGTTTGCGTATGGTCATGAACGTTTATTTAAAGACTTTTCATTAACGATACCGGCCGGTAAAAGTTTAGCTCTAGTTGGCTCCTCAGGAAGTGGAAAAACCACTTTGGTTAATTTGCTTACCCGATTTTATGACCCTAAAGACGGCGAAATTTTAATTGGAAACCAAAATATTCATAATGTAGAAACAACCTCTTTACGTGACCAAATCGCTTATGTCAGCCAAAACGTTGTCCTGTTTAATGACACCATTGCCGCAAATATCGCCTATGGAAAATCAGGCATTCCAGAGGAAGACATTATTAAGGCTGCCCAAAACGCACACGCATGGGAATTTATTGAAAGTTTACCGGCCGGCTTGGATACGATGATTGGTGAAAATGGTGCCAGTCTCTCCGGTGGTCAACGTCAACGCATTGCTATCGCTCGTGCGTTTCTAAAGAATGCCCCGATTCTAATTTTAGACGAAGCAACTTCTGCACTGGACAACGAAAGCGAACGACAAATTCAATTGGCGATGGAGCAACTCAAACAAAACCGTACGGTCATTATGATTGCACACCGTTTAACCACCATTGAAAATGCCGACCACATCATTGTATTAGATCACGGCAAGTTAATAGAGCAAGGAACACATCAACATTTACTCGGTAAAAAAGGCTACTACGCAACACTTTATCAAACGGGAAATCTCTCTGAATGACGACAGATCCAACTTTTGACAAACGCTTTTTAACACCCAAATACTGGGGAATATGGCTGGGCATCGGTTGTTTGAAGCTACTTAGCTGGCTTCCCTATTCAGCCAAATTCGCCACCGGCCGGTTAATTGGGCGTTTAATGTATCGAATTGCCCGAAAAAGACGCAAAATTGCTGAGAAAAATCTTGAAATCGCTTTTCCAGAAAAAACGCCTGCTCAGCGCCAACGGCTTTGCAAACAACATTTTGAATCACTCGGCATGAGTTTTTCCGAAATGGCATTAGTTTGGTACGGTGACCACAAAACAAACCATGCAAATGCCTTTGAAAGATCACTTGTGGAATTCACCGGCCGGGAACATTTGGAATCCGCACTGTCTAAAGACAAAGGGGTTTTGTTACTTTCGCCGCACTTTACCACGCTTGAACTGACCGGATTATTCCTTTCCTTCTTGACCCATTATCATGCTGTCTACCGCCCTCATAACAACCCTTTGATGGATTATTTAATTGCCAAAGGTCGCAGCATTCAATTTGATAATGGTGAAACCGTGGAACCGGTTGCCAATTCAAACACTCGAAAAATGCTCAAAATATTGAAATCAGGTGAAGCCATGACCCTTCTGCCCGATCAAAAATATCGTGCGAAAGGCACTATTCAAGTGCCTCTTTTTGGCAAAAATTGTCCAAGTAATCCGGCAACCTCCAAAATCGCGAAACTGACTCAATGTTTGGTCGTCCCACTGTTTACACGCAGAATTCAAACCGATCAGGGAGTTCGCTATCAAGTCGAATTTTTACCGGCACTCGAAAACTTTCCAAGCGGTGATGACATTGCAGATACTGCAAGACTTCATCGACTCTATGAAACCGCGATACGCATGACTCCAGAACAATATCTCTGGGTCCACAATCGCTGGGATTTAAAACTTTAGGATTTACCATGCTCGATTTTTCAAACGCTAGGATTTTAGTCATTGGAGACGTCATGCTTGACCAATATTGGTCTGGCCCAAGTGAGCGCGTTTCCCCAGAAGCGCCTGTTCCAGTGGTAAAAATTAAAAACGATGAAGTTCGCTTAGGAGGTGCTGCAAACGTCGCCTTAAACTTGAAAGCTTTGGGGGCTCAGGTTGAAATCGCAGGCGTTATTGGAAAAGATAGTGCTGGTGAAGAATTAACCAATGCACTGAATCAATATGGAATTTCAACTCACTTTTATCTTGGCAGTACTCCAACCATTCGTAAATTGCGCATATTGAGCCGGCATCAACAATTACTGCGCATGGACTTTGAAGAAACACTCCCACCGGAAGATAGCCTAGTCTTTACAACTCAAACCCTTCCCTTGCTTAAGAATTTTGATCTCGTGTTAATTTCCGACTACGGCAAAGGATGTCTAAATGAAGTTCAAAGACTCATTCAAAAATCGAATGAACTTCAAATTAAAACCTTTATCGACCCGAAAGGTGATTGCTACGAGAAATACCGTGGAGCAACCTTAATCAAACCGAATCAGTCTGAATTTTGCCAAATCGCAGGCACCTTCAATGATGAAAATGACTTTGACATCAAAGCAGCACACCTCATCGAGAAACTAAAAATTGAACACCTTTTAGTCACCCGAAGTGAGCATGGCATGGCACTGTTCGGTAAAACCAATACACCCTACAAAATCGCGACTCGCGCTCAAGACGTCTATGATGTCACTGGTGCCGGAGATACCGTGATTGCCACTTTAGCAGCTGCTTTTGCAAACGGAAAAAACCTCCAAGAATCTGTAAATTTGGCCAATATGGCCGCCGGCATTGTCGTCGCTAAAGTCGGAACTGCAACGGCATCCATAGCAGAACTGAATGACCAATTTTCTCAATCGCAACGTCATCAAGGCTATGTCTCTCCTTCCAAAGAGCAGCTTAAGGAATTGGTTGAGCAGGCACAACAGCAAGGACAAAAAGTGGTCTTTACCAATGGTTGCTTTGATATCTTGCATTCTGGACATGTTCGCTATTTAGATGAGGCAGCCAAACAAGGAGACAAACTGATTATCGCCGTCAACACTGATGAGTCGGTGCAAACCCTTAAAGGTCCATCGCGTCCAATTATTCCTTTAGAAAACCGTATGGAACTTCTCGCCTCTTTGAGTTTTGTCGATTGGGTTGTGCCATTTTCAGAAGAAACGCCACGTGACCTGATTTGCTACTTACAACCCGATGTTTTAGTGAAAGGTGGCGACTATCAACCGCATGAAATTGCTGGCTGTGATTGTGTATGGGAAAATGGTGGAGAGGTGAAAATTTTAAGCTTTTGGGACGGTTTTTCCACCAGCAATATTGTTGAACGCATTCAAACTAGCTTGGATGACAATCGCTCAAGTCAAAATAATGCTAAAGGTGATGCATAATGTCGTTAAATTTTACGAAAATTGCCGAAGAACACCAATTGGCTATCGATTCGGTTATTGAACAACAAGATAAAATCGAACAAGCCACTGGACAGATTATCCATGCACTCAAAAATAACAAGAAAGTCTTATGGTGCGGTAATGGAGGCAGTGCAGCAGAAGCACAACACATGGCTGCAGAGTTGATGGTGAGATATGTAAAAAACCGCCAACCTTTAGCTTCGCTTGCACTGACCAACGACACCTCGATTTTAACCGCCCACCCCAATGATTACGAATTTGAAACAGTGTTTTCAAGGCAGGTTCAGGGGCTTGGACAAATTGGGGATATATTAATCGGTATGACGACTTCTGGTAAAAGCCAAAATGTACTTCAAGCTTTTCGGGTAGCTAAAGAAAAAGGGATTTTTACGATTGCGCTGGTAGGTCAAAACAGCAAACAGATAGAAGCCGATAGCGATTTAGTCATTACAGTCAAAAGTAATAAAACTGCTCGTATTCAAGAAGGCCACACATTTATTAACCATTTGATATGTGAGCTGTTAGATTTGGCATTCGACTAGAAACTAAAAAAGCCGCCAATCAATTGTTGATTTAGCGGCTTTTCTGTTTATCAGCTTGGCAGATTAATGACTAGCCGGTGCATTTGGATCAAAATCCGTCAGTATATAATCCGCGCCACAATATGGACACTTCGCTTTGCCAGTTTTTTCAATCGGCAAATAGACTTTTGGATGCGAGTTCCATTGACTCATTTCAGGGGTTGGGCAATGCAAAGGTAAATCCTTATGCGTGACCTCATACACCTTTTTGCTATTGGTTGAGTTTGATGCCATCTGGCTCTCCTTGGTAGCGTTAAATTTGATTAACCAGCAACGTTAGTCAGCCATTCCATGTGCTGTGGTGAGCGACCATGAACAATATCAAAATACTGTGATTGCAGCTTTTCAGTAATTGGGCCTCGAGAACCTTCCCCGATTGGACGATTATCTAACATACGAATCGGCGTCACTTCTGCAGCCGTACCGGTAAAGAAAGCTTCGTCACAAATATACACTTCGTCACGCGTAATACGTTTTTCACGCACTTCAATACCATTTTCTTTCGCAAGCTGCATAATGGTTTTACGAGTAATTCCGTCCAAACAACAAGTCAGCTCAGGTGTGTACAGAACACCTTCCTTCACCATAAAGAAGTTTTCACCAGAGCCTTCAGCAACATATCCATCTACATCCAACAGCAAGGCTTCATCACAACCATTTGACGTCGCTTCTTGAAGTGCCAACATCGAATTCATATATTGACCATTCGACTTGGCTTTCGTCATGGTGACATTCACATGGTGACGCGTGTAAGAAGAAGTGGCAATTTTAATGCCTTTAGTCAAATTCTCCTCACCCATATAAGCGCCCCATTCCCATGCAGCAACCATGACATGTGTTTTCAGATTATCAGCACGTAAGCCCATTCCTTCTGAGCCATAAAACACCATTGGACGGATATAAGCTGATTTTAGATCATTTTCTCTAACGGCTGCGCGTTGCGCCTCATTAATCATGTCTTTATCATAAGGCATCGACATATTCATGATTTTTGCAGAATTAAACAGACGATCAGTATGTGCGTCAAGACGGAAAATCGACGTTCCCTGTTCTGCTTCATAGGCTCGAACGCCCTCAAAGACTCCCAGACCATAGTGTAAAGTGTGTGTCAAAACATGAACCTTTGCATCCCGCCAAGGAACCATTTCACCGTCTAACCAAATCAGGCCATCTCTATCCGACATAGTTTGCATCGAATCATCTCCAAATAATTCACAAAAATTTAAACCGTCAATTTTAGCGAATTTAAGAAAAAGATGATATGAGAATTTTGAGGTTATCAATTTCACATCGAAAATTTAGAAACAAACATTTGGAAAAACCTTACATTGAAAATACACCTCAGTAAGTTTATCCACAATGACTTGAAATTTTAGTGTGGTTGGCTAAAATCAATTCTTTGTATTAATATTTACCGGCCGGCAACCATCTGAAAACGTATTTATAAGTGCTTACTCCATTCGACTTAAGCGTTTACAAATACCTTTTCAAGGTTGCTTTTTTATTTTTGGTCTTCGCAAACACATTTGCATTTTGATTAAGGAAAATTCATGTCAGACCATTTAATGAACACTTATGCGCGCCTACCTGTGCAATTCAAGAAAGGTAAAGGTGCTATCTTGAAAGACAAGCAAGGTATCAACTACCTTGATGCTCTAAGCGGAATTGCTGTTTGTAGCCTAGGGCACTCTCACCCAGCCATTAGTGAAGCAATTTGTAAACAGAGCCAGAAGATCTTACATACATCCAACCTTTATCAAATTGGAAAACAGCGAAAGCTTGCAGAAAAGCTTTTCAAGCTTTCAGATATGGAACGTGTATTCTTTTGCAACTCTGGGGCTGAAGCCAATGAAACCGCGATTAAAATTGCGCGTAAATTCGCCAATGACCAAGGGATCACTCACCCCAAAATCATTGTTATGGAAAACAGTTTTCATGGCCGAACGCTCGCAACACTCTCCGCAACTGGTAACGATAAAGTCCACGCAGGCTTCTCCCCTTTAGTGGAGGGATTTGTACGTGTGCCATTCGACAATGTCGAGGCTATTAAAGACCTTCAAGATGATAAAGATATTGTCGCGATTTTAGTAGAACCGATTCAAGGCGAAGGCGGTGTTCATGTTCCTCAAAAGGGTTACTTAAAATCCTTACGTGAAATTTGTGATCAAAACAACTGGTTGTTAATGTGCGATGAAATTCAAACGGGTATTGGGCGAACTGGTAAATGGTTTGCACACCAACATTGTGATATTACCCCTGACGTAATGACACTTGCCAAAGCACTTGGCAATGGCGTTCCAATTGGTGCTTGTTTAGCAGCAGGAAATGCCGCCAATGTTTTAGCACCAGGAAATCATGGCACCACATTTGGCGGCAACCCTCTAGCTTGCGCGGCAGCACTTGCGGTCATTGATGTATTAACCATTCACAACCATATTGACCTTGTCGCAAAAAAAGGTGACACACTACTGCAACGATTCAAGGATGAACTTGAAGGCATTGAAGGCGTTGTTGATATTCGTGGCCGTGGTTACATGATTGGAATTCAACTTAACCGTACCTGTGGTGATTTGGTTATTCAAGCACTAGAAAAACGCCTACTAATCAATGTCACACGAGGTGATACCGTCCGCTTATTACCAACATTTGTTATGAGCCAAGAGCAAACAGATGAACTGGTAACGACTTTAACTCAATTAATTAAGGACTTTCTTAAAGCTTAAGAAAGCAAATTTTCTATGACTGTAAGACATTTTTTAACGCTTAAAGACCTGAATCGCGATGAGTTAACGACCATCTTAAAGCGAGGCATTGAACTCAAAAAAATGCAGAAATCCGGTGAAATTTTTGAACCTTTAAAAAATCAAACACTGGCAATGATCTTTGAAAAATCATCCACTCGTACTCGCATCTCTTTTGAAACAGGGATGACTCAGCTAGGAGGTCATGCATTGTTTTTATCACCGCGAGACACCCAACTAGGGCGAGGTGAACCGATTGAAGATAGTGCACGCGTTATTTCTAGCATGGTCGATGGCATCATGATTCGTACCTTTGACCATGAAACCGTTGAAACCATGGCAAAGTATTCAAACGTGCCGATAATCAATGCTCTAACAGATGATTATCATCCATGTCAGTTATTGGCGGATATGCAGACCTACTATGAGCACCGAGGTAGCATTGAAGGCAAAACCGTGACGTGGATTGGTGATGGCAATAATATGTGCCACTCCTATATGAATGCCGCATCACAATACGGCTTTAAGCTTAATATTGCCTGTCCTGAAAACTATGATCCGCTAGATCGCATTATGGAAGAGAATGCCGACCACTGTGAAATTATTCGAAACCCACTAGAAGCCGCTAAAAACAGTGATTTAATTGTAACGGATGTATGGGCAAGTATGGGACAAGAAGACGAACAACGTTTAAGAGAAATCGCCTTTGCTGATTACCAAGTCAACAAAGCGGTAATGGATGCTGCAAATCCAGATGCACTCTTTATGCATTGTTTACCGGCTCACCGAGGTGAAGAAGTTACCGCCGATGTAATTGATGCACCAGACAGTGTGGTGTGGGATGAAGCAGAAAACCGTCTTCATGCACAAAAGGCATTACTTGAGTTCTTAATGGCAAAATAAAACCTCTTTTGCTACGCACATAAAAAAATCCCGCAATGCGGGATTTTTTATAAAGGTTGAAAACTTATTTTAAGGTTCAACGACATCTGCTGGATCAGTGATTGAGAGACTCGTGCGGCTCTCACCCCCTCCAGTGGCAACCTTTAACTCCAGAACCCCTGTTTCATCTTCATCATTTTCAAAGCTCGGTGTCACTGTCACCAAAAACTCTAAATGCTTGGTTGTGTTGTCCACTGCAGTAATTGGCAACTCAGAAACTTCACCAACATCGGATTCTAAACTAATACTACTGCCTGTGGCAGCCGACGATCGAACAATCGAAGCACAACTAGAATAATCTCCATCATACACACCAACCGCATTACCCGAAGCATTTCGACACAACGCAGCGGAATCTTCAACCATCACCCAAAAGGTTCTAACACGGTCTAAAACGACTGCATCTGTTTTGCATCGACCATCTTCATAAAAATGCCCATTGTCATCCAGACAAGAATCTCCAGCAACAATTTCTCTCAAATAAACATTTGGATAAGTATCCGCCATAATCAACGTCATCCGGCCGCGAACATTCGTCAGGGTATTTGAGCGTCCTCCGATATTATTGGCATTATCAGGACATAGCGTCGAATGCAGACAAGGAACGCCATTAAATACACCATCAATACCAGTGTAATCACCACTTAAATCGTAATCAATATACTTTTCGTCTTGACTAATAAAACCACTTGCGTCAGGGTCAAAATCACCATTTTCATCATCGTCACGAAAAGCTTCCGGCAGATCATCAAAACTGTCGCCATCGTCAAACACCCCTGAACCATTTTTATCAAAATAGGATTCATGACCAATCGCATGAGCCAAAATAGTTACGCGATGATCTGATGGACGAGGCTCTTGACTAGTCCAAGTAACGGTACAAGCACTATTACTGGTCTGACAAGATGAATCAATCAAACCGCCCTCTGTTGTAAAGTTCACCACAGTTCCATCAGGAACAGGATTATTAAAGCGATCTCCTAATCTGACCGTTACATTAGTTGTCACACCATCAATTCTCCATGACTCAGGCGCAAATGTCTCCGTAGACAAAGAGAAGCTATTTTGATCTGGAATCCCTGTTGTAACCGTCAATAAATCTGATTGAATAGCAGCCGTTTGACCACTTTGTAAAGTAATTTCCGCCATCACTCGGATAGGCGTTGCAATCGTACCTGAATTGACAACCGTCGAGACTTCACCGTTACTATCGGAAATGGCATTATAATGTGAGAGCGACAAGCCTCCCACCGACGTCGAAAGCGAGAAATCGACATTAGCCCCTTCAATGGGCACACCTAACGTATCAACCACTCTGAAAGTCACAGTGGAAGTCTCACCAAAACCAAAACCACCCGTGCCTTTTAAAGAAATCACCATTGGCTCAGCGTTAACAAACTGAAGAGAACCGGAAGAAGGTGTTTCTTTATCAACTTCGGTCGCCACAAATTGGAAATTGAGAGATCCAGTTTCACCTGTTTCAGAGCTAATGGTAATCACACCCGGTGCAGTGCCTGTCGTAATATCCGGTGGATAGAGCATAAAAGACGCCATTCCCTGAGCATCCGTCAACACTTGAGACTGCCCTAAATCACCTACCGTCGAAGAAGCGCTTAGGATTTTAGAGGCATACCCTAACTCGTCATCCGTTCTTAAAATAACATCTATTTTCATTGCATCGGTGGATGGAATAGAGTTTGACAGTTCACCCGTAACGCTATTAGCTAAGCTAAATGTCAAATTATCATCTTGATAAATAGCGACACCAATACCATCCGAAATTTGATCATCTTCTGAATCACCCGACGGCCCTCCACAACCTTGTAGAGTTAGCATAGAAATAACCAACAGGCCAATATAGAGTTTCAATTTATTTATCATTTATTCATCCACCTCTTTTCGATACAAAAACGCTTGGGTTAAAGTACCGGGATCGAGGTACTCCAGCTCTGCGCCAAATGGTATGCCTTGCGCCAATCGAGTGACTTTGACAGTATTCTGTTTTGCTATCTGCTGGAGGTAATGTGCAGTGACTTCACCTTCCACCGTCGGGTTTGTTGCAATAATCAGCTCGTTCACTACACCTTCATGCAAACGATTTTCCAAAACATCCAAGCCCAACTCTTCGGGGCCAATTCCATCAATTGGAGATAAATGCCCCATTAACACATGATATTTGCCTTTAAAAACGCCAGAAGATTCAAAACTTAAAATATCCGCCGGGGTCTCTACAACACAAACAACCGTATCATCACGCCGGTCATCCGAACAAATCGGACAAACCTCTAACTCCGTTAAAGTCCGGCACGTTTGACAATGTCCAATGTTTTCCAAAGCCGCTAAAATGGTTGTCGCCAAATGCTTTGCACCCGACTGATCTCGTTCAAGCAGGTAATAGGCCATCCGCTGGGCAGACTTACCGCCAACACCTGGCAAAACTTTTAATGACTCTATGAGTTCGAGAATTAATGGACTTTGCACAAACAATTCCAATTCAATTAGAAGGGCATTTTCATACCGGCCGGTAAATTCATACCAGATGTTAAACCACCCATTTTCTCTTGAGTGACATCTTCAACCCGACGCGAAGCACTGTTCACCGCTGCGGCAAAAAGATCTTCCAGCATCTCTTTGTCATCCATAATAGAATCGTCAATTTCAACTTTCACCAACTCATGCTTTCCTGTCATGATAACTTTTACCATGCCACCACCGGCTTGACCTTCGACTTCCATCTCAGCAATTTCCTGTTGCGCTTTTTGCATATTCTCTTGCATCTCTTGCGCTTGCTTCATTAGATTTCCAATACCACCTTTTCCACCAAACATGGGTCTTCCTTTGTTGTAAAATTAATTAATAAAACCTGTTTACAAGTTCATATCGCAAACAGAAATCATATCTTTAATGCTCAAAATCATATCAAGCATTACTGAATTTGTCTTTGTTGAAAATAACTTTCTGAAAATTTTACTCTTTAACCGAGAAAGTGTTCTCCAATACCTGCATATCAAACGCTCCGACCAACTGTTGTAAAGCTGAGTCTGACAGCAAGGACTGTTTGGCATTTTCAAGCTTTTGCTGGGACTGCCTTTCAAGAAATTGACTAGGGGTCTCTGATAAATTTTCTTGCGCAATCGGCCAAGCTTGCCATTCAACAGTTGATTTACAATATTGACTAAGAGCTTGTGCGATTTCTTGTTTTATCGAGTCAACATGAGGATAATCATGTTCAGGCATTAGCGCCAAATTAAAACTTTCACCGGCCGGTAATAAAATGGAATTCAAGGCCACTTCTCGCTTCATCCCTGAAAATTTTAACACCTCAATCCATTGCATCCATTTAGTTAAATTCTGGGAAGGTGTAAGACTTTGCTCAAAGTCGGTCAAGCTATTAAAACCAATGTTTTCTGGTCTTGTATCTGTAGCAGAGTTAATCCCTTCTATGCTCATAGAATTCATATCTGTCGCCACTTCTTGAGTCTCTTGGACTGCTTCAACACCGCTTTCAAAACTATCTTTTACCGGCTGGCCAGTGTTTTCAACCCAAGGAACATCATAAAACTGCGATAAGTCTTCAGACTGATTCATTTCTGCTTGAAGAACCTCTTGGGAAGCATTATGCTGAATCGCCTGCGTTGAAAGAGCTGATTCTTCGATGTCATTTTGGGTGTGATTAGACTGCCCCCTACCATCATCTGTGCTATCAACAGCTTTTGCTTTCGGTAGATCTTCCAACGAATTTAAATGGTGATCCTCGGCCTTATTTGTTGATAACTGATTTTCGCCTTCCCAAGGTAAATCAACTTTTTCTTCAAGGAAGGAGCCATTTTGCGGCTCAGCTATTTCATCATTTTGCGATTGAAAACGATCTGGAACTTGATTTAAGGAATGGCTTGATTCCGAAGATGAGTCAGTAGTTTTAAACTCTCTCAAACCCACACTTACCTTGGAATCACTTTTAGCATGAGAAGAGTCGTCAGACTTAGCTGATGCAGGAGCTTGCAATGCCTGTAAACGCGCTTGCAACATTTCAGAATGGTTCACCGGTTGAGGCTGAACGACCTCTTCAACAGGCGTTTTTAAAATTTCAGAGTTTTCACTTAGCTCAACTTTTTTTTTTGCGGCACTTGAAACCAAAGATCGAGCAGAACTAAGGTGACTCATAGCGTCATTAATTCCCATGTCTTGAATCATTGATGGTTCATCAGGACGGATTCCAGATGCCAATCCAGAATCTAAAGAGTCTTTACTGGGGTTCGCCCCTGTATTTGAGCTTTGAACATTTGGACCTTGCGCCCCTTGATACGCATGAACCGAAGGTTTTTCTGGCGTGATAACAGGCCCTTGCTGGCTTATGGTAGAACTCAAACTTTGGTTAGTTTGGACAGACTCCATTTGGGTAGAAGGCGTTGATTTTCCATATCCATGAGAGTCTGGAGTATGCACTTCTTGTACCGCCTTAGGAGAAAAGGCCAACATTCTCATCAGACCCATTTCAAAGCCAATTCGGATATCCGGGGATAGCAACATATCTTGCTTGGTCAGCAAAGCAATTTGATAAAGCATTTGCACTCTTTCCGCCGATAAACTCTCAGCAAAGGCGGTCAAAGTTTCATCTGGCAGCCCGGAATTTAAATTCACGTCTTGAAAAACTTGATGATAACTAATCGCATGTAAAGCCTCAATCAATTGAGTCAAAAGGGCTTGGTAATCTACCCCCATTGCGCCAATATCCATGATGACCGCTTTTAAATCCTCAGATGCATAGTCGGCAAGAGCCTCTAAAACTCGGATAGTAAACTGTTGATCCACCAAGCCCAGCATTGTCTGCACCGACTCAAATTGAATCGCTCCACCACTGTAAGCAATGGCTTGATCCAGTAAACTTAATGCATCTCGCGCAGAGCCATCCGCACTTTTCGCAATCAACCCCAAGGCGGATTCTTCAAATTTCAAAGACTCCTGTGATAACACATAAGCTAGGTGACTCTGAATCTGCTCAATCGTTAAACGCATTAAATTAAACTGCAAGCAACGCGACAAAACCGTAATGGGTAGCTTGTGCGGATCGGTTGTCGCCAAGATAAATTTCACATGCTCTGGTGGCTCTTCCAATGTTTTGAGTAACGCATTGAAACTGCTTTTTGAAAGCATGTGCACTTCATCAATCAGATATACCTTGAAACGGCCTTGTGTGGCTGCAAATTGCACGTTATCCAAAATTTCACGTGTATCATCTACTTTGGTTTTTGAAGCCGCGTCTACCTCAATCAAATCAATGAATTTACCTTCATCAATGGCTCGACAGTTATCACAGACACCACAAGGCGTTGAACTAATTCCTTGCTCGCAATTCAGAGCCTTGGCAAAAATGCGTGCAATCGTGGTTTTCCCCACTCCGCGCGTGCCCGTAAATAGATAAGCATGATGTAAACGGTTTTGATCCAAAGCATTTGCCAACGCTTGCATCACATGTTGCTGCCCGACTAATTCAGCAAATTTCTTTGGACGCCATTTACGCGCCAAAACCGTATAACTCATAGACCTATCCCTGAGAAAAACAATAATTTATGTATGAAATTGAGACGTTATTCTAACGTGAAGAGAGGCTAAAATAGCAGTTAATTACAAGCAATCTTAAAGGAGATGGATAATTTAGAAATTAAATGAGGTGCTTAATAAATGGTGGCAACTCTATCCGCCTGACCTTGGCGCACGCATCAGCTAGTACCGTTGCTTCCTTCCGGACCTGGCGGGGTTTCCAACCTAGCGTCGCAAGGGGACGAATAGAATCACCATAATGTAATTTATCTAAAAGAGTATCAGATAAATGGCAAGAGCCTGATCACCAGAATAAATCAAAGTAACCTCAAGCAACATCCAATTGACTAATCAATGCCAATCAGGACATAGCCACTCTCTCACGTTGCGCATTCTATAACCCGACTACAGTTTTGTCAAAACTAAACTCGAACACACCTTTCTGCTTTCTGCAAAAGACCTTTTGACGGCTGGCAGTAACTCATACACAATAGACATAAACACCTATCACAGAGATTCTATGGACTTCTTCACAGATAACTTATTTTTCTTTATCTCCAAAGTGGCCTGGGCACTCCTAAGCCCCAGCAACCTGTTAATTTTCTTATTTATCCTAGGAACTGTTTTTGTAATTTTAGGCCGTCGAAGTGCCGCATTAAAAATGCTTATTCCCACAAGCGTTGTTGCATTGATGATTTCAATCTACCCAGTCAGTGATTGGCTCATAGAGCCTTTAGAAAAACGTTTTCTTGCACCTGAAACTTTACCGGACACGGTAGACGGGATCATTATTTTAGGGGGTGGAGAAGATGTTTCCGTCGGTATCAGTTGGAATTCAAAAGAAATTGGATTAGCTGGAGACCGGTTCATCAGCACTCAGGAGCTGGCACAAATCTATCCAAAAGCTCCGATTATTTTTACCGGTGGAGTAGGACAACTGACCATGCACAGCCATCTACAAATGCAGCTAAGCACTCAAAACTCACCGCTTGGTTCTCAGATTTTACAAGGCTTAGGCATCGAGCCTGAACGGCTTGTTGTCGAGCGTTTATCGCGAAATACCTTTGAAAACTTTAAAAACATCCAACCGTTATTACCCAATTCAACCGGCCGGTATCTATTAGTCACTTCTGCATATCACATGCCCCGTTCCGTAGGCATTGCTCGAAAACTACGGATTAACGTAATTCCTTACCCTGTGGATTATCGCTCTACTCACGAAAATTTTAGAAGGATTGATTTTGACTTTTATGGACATTTACAAGCACTGGAACCTGCTTGGAAAGAATGGATTGGCTTAACAGCATATTACTGGACAGGCAAAACTAGTGAGTGGTTTCCGAAAGAAAACTAACTTTCCCAAGTCAGACGTATCAAATCTAAGTACCTGTGTTGAGTTTTAAAAAGATGCTGCAAACCCATCCTTGAGGCGATCGGCGCAGAACTTCCTATTCTGCGACGCCTTTTAAAACTCAACACAGGCACGACGCCAACAGAAGTTTTGGAAAAGAACTTAAATCACCTTCGAAAAACGATTCTGCATATCCGGCTTCAAATAAGCATCAAATACCATACAGATGTTTCGAATCAACAAACGGCCTTTAGGCGTTACAAATATATCTTTGCCATCCAGCGTAATCAAACCGTCTTCAACCATCGGTGCGAGGTTGTGAATCTCTTTAGCAAAATACTCATCAAAATGAATCTGCCATTGCTGATTTATCACTTCAAAATTCAAATGAAAGTGCGAAATCAAACGGGTAATCACATCTCGTCGCAACTCATCATCTTCGGTCAGTTGCACTCCTCGAAAAACGGCTAATTCACCCGAATCAATCGCTTCATAATATTCTGCCAAACTTTTACGATTTTGCGCATAGGTATTGTTTACCAAAGAAATTGAAGTTGCCCCCATTCCCACCAAATCACATTCCGCATGGGTTGAGTAACCCTGAAAATTTCGATATAGGGTTTCATTGCGCTGAGCCACCGCAAGTTCATCGTCGGGCTTCGCAAAGTGATCCATTCCTATGTAGACATAACCTGCTTGCAAAAGACGCTCAGTCGCAGCATGCAGAATGGCCAACTTTTCGTCTGGATTTGGCATATCTGCTTCATTCATTTTCTTTTGAGTTGGGAATAAACTTGGCATGTGTGCATAATTGAAAATCGAAAATCGATCCGGCTGTGCTTCTAGCACTCGATCCAATGTACGGATAAACCCTCTCTCAGTTTGATGTGGCAAACCATAAATCAAATCGACATTGACCGACAAAAATCCAGCTTCACGCGCACCTTCCAACACCTCAAAAGTTTCTGCCTGCGTTTGAATACGATTCACCGCTTTTTGGACTTTTTCATCGAAGTCTTGCACCCCCAAACTCATTCGGTTAAAGCCAAGTTCGCGCATCAACAACACGGATTCTCGATTAGCCTCTCGAGGGTCAATTTCAATTGAGTATTCTCCGGAATCATCATCATACAAATTAAAATGCTGACGAGTTTTATCCATCAGAGCACGCATTTCATCATTATTAATAAAGGTCGGAGTACCACCACCCCAGTGCAGCTGTTCGACTTTTCGGCTTGAATCAAACAATTTGGATTGCATTTCAATTTCTTTAAACAGACGATCCAAATATGGTGTAGTTTTTGAACGGTCGCGCGTCCAGACTTTATTACAGGCACAAAAAAAACAAACCGTGTCGCAAAACGGAATATGGAAATACAACGACAAGCCACGATCAGACTCATTACTTCGTTTAGCCGCCGCTGCATAGTCGCTCATTCCAAACGACTCATCAAACTGCAACGCAGTTGGGTAAGACGTGTAACGAGGTCCTGTTTGGTTATAGCGCTTAATTAACGCTTCATCGAATTGAATTGCCTGTTGCATCGCCCGATTCCTCTCATTATCTTCAGTCGCGAGAATCCTAAAACATTTGGTTTAAAATCAAGTTAATCGAGCACAAGAAATACAAATACAGACATATGAAATCCATCGTTAGCCTTAAATTAAGCCAAATGTTTTGCAATTCTTTTCTGGTAAACCCACTTCCACCTTAATTCAAGCTCGACAAAGTTTGCGACGCCCATCCATTGGCAGACATATAGCTGTTGGAAATCGCCATAATATCCATACTTTCAAAACCAGCCATCAAGACTTGGGTATTTCCTTGCTCCATAGAACGAGCAATAAACAAACCTTTACCCATCGAACCTTTCTGATCCGTTAAAGCAACTTTAACTTCATCCGACAAAGGAAGTTCATCAACAATATCAACCATTGGTTCTTTCAAAAACGCATTCAACGTTGAGAAAAGCCCGACCATGAAATAGCGCTCTGCCTGATCTTTTTGATTGATCGCTTCTGCCACCATCTCTAAAAACTTTGCTCGAACCAGAGCCGTCATCAATAACTCTTCTGGAACATCATCCACTTCCGACATCATCAACATATTGACCCAAAATTTCAGACGCTTAAGCCCCATGAAATTGACCGCATCTTTCAAAGATTCCACAACGTAAGGCAATTCATTCTGAGGGTGATTAATAGCGGATAGCAGTTTATGCGTCAATCCAACATCAGCACCAATTGTTTCTGCCAAAGCGTTAAATTCCACATCAGGATTATTCACTTCGGCCAAAAGTTTTAACATTGCCAGTTTGTTGCTGGAAATTTCTTTCTTCGTGGAGACAACTGGATTAGTGAAAAAATACCCTTGAAATAGCTTTGCACCTTTATCTCTTAGGGTTTGGAACAACCCTTCTGAATCAACTTCTGTCACGACCACTTCCAGACTTTTATCGTGTAATTTAGTCAAAATGGCATTAAAAACATCGCTACTCGCTGTCTTTTGGTTGATTTTCACAAGCTTTGCAATCGATAAAAGCTTGTCATGCGCTTCTGTCTGCTCATAATTTTGCATGGCAATTTTCACACCAGCCTGCATCATCTCTTTAATCGATTCCAAGGCTTCTTTGTGCGCCAGTAAATCCACATTCACCTCAACATAGAGATTCGAAATCGGTTCAATATTGGGTAATAAGTCTAATTTCAACATTTCAAGTGGCGCTTGATAAAAAACAGGCTTGTTTGACGTTAATTTGTCAAAACCAATATTTTCAGTCACACCTTGCCATAAAGACTTCGCTTCATCATGCCAATCTTGAAGCGTCAACTTCGCACCTTGCACCGGCGTAACACTCAATTGATAAGCAAACAGCGTTTGCGTCGCATCTAAAATAGGTAATTTATTTAGCAGTAAGTTGTGATGCATATTTCACCCTCTGATTTTTTCTTCTTCTACTTTATGTTTTCTCGTGAAACTTCAAATAAGGACATAAAAACTGAAATGAGATTTTTTGTAAGCTTCTACCCAATACGGTTGGATTTATCCTAATCCAATTTTCACAATGTTAGAACGAAAAAGTAAACAAAAGCAAAACAGACTTGATTGAAAACTATTTACCGGCCGGTAAAGTTTGTTGAATTTACTGCTAAATAAGAAATAAAAAACCCCAAAGTTGATATCCAACATTTGGGGTTAATTTATCAGCCAATGATTTAAGAGTTTGTTTCAAAAATCGCGAAGTACTTTTACACAAAGTTAAAATTTTTCGCGTTCATCATCAATAATGAACTGAAATCATTTATAGGCCTTATTTTTCATGCCTTTTAGAAATTCTGGGTAAATTTCATTTATCAATTTTGTGTATTGCTCATTATTGAGTTGCGACTTCACAAACTGATGACATTTAATCTTCCCATTCGCTAACTTATTTCGCAATGCTTGAATCTCATCATTGCGTGCTTGCAATTGCTTCCAACTCGCCCCTTTCAAGGCATCATCATGCGACTGGCTCTCTAAGCTTAGAATCTGTTTTGACAATTTTGCTCCACCCGGTGCCTTTTCATTTTTAAACTTATTAAACGCTTTACACTGCTCGGCAGATAACCCCAGCTTGCTCTCGCTATTTAATACCACAGGTAAAAGATTTGGCATATAAGTGGTGTGTAAAGTAGCCTGAATGTTGGCCGGATTTTGCGTAGGCACTTCACAAACTCCTGCATGCACACCACTCATAGCTTGTGCTGCAACGAAACTTGATCCCAACACCACTGAAATCCATAACTTACGCATTGTATTTTCTCCTTAGTTCCCTTTCGATAAAGTCAGAAAATGCTACCACAGCCAAAAAATCCATAAAATATTTTTATCCATACATTTAATAAATTCAACAGTCTTTCAAGACTCCCTATTTCTTGCAAACCCTGCATTACCCTGACTCTAAAACCCAAAAACTCAAGTTGACATTAGCATTTCATTATATTTTAATTCACAACATTCATTATTACTTTAAATACATAATGAATAAAAATATCAATTTTAATAAAGAACAATAAGGAAATTTCAATGAAATTTAGCGCACGCAATCAAATCAAAGGAATTGTAAAATCCATCAACACCGGTGCTGTTAATAGCGAAGTTATTATTGAAATCGCTCCTAATGTTGAAGTCGTTTCAATTATCACGAATAGCTCTGTAGATGCGCTTAGACTAGAAGCTGGAAAAGAGGCTTATGCGGTAATGAAAGCTTCAAATGTTATGGTTGCAATTGATTAAATTTTCCAATCAGCTAAAACGATAAAAACTGAAATATTTGAAACTTCTTCCCTTTACTCCGGGCAACCGGAGTTTTTGCACAATCGTTATATACAAACATAAACAATAAAAGTAATCAGAAAAGATTATTTATGAAATGTCACTTCAACAGACCGCAAAACCAGATTCTTCCGGCCGGCTTTCAATTTGAATTGATTTTTTCCTTTAGCGCATTATTGATTGCCAGTGTCATTGCAGGACTGCCGTTAATGATTAAACCCATTCAAGCCGCATGGCAAAGCGAAACGACTTACTTGGTAGAAGCCTCTTATGGTTTGGGTAAATCACCTTGGCAAACCTTTTGGGCAATTACTTTACCCAGTATTGCACCTGCAGTTACCGCTGGCTTAACTCTTGGCGTTGGACGCGGCATGGGTGAAGTCGGTATGAGTTTAATGCTTGGCGGCAATTTGATTGGACAAACCGATACCTTATCGCTTGCCATTTATAACTCAGTATTAGATGGCGATTTTAACTGTGCAATGCAATTTACTTGGATTTTAGCGGCGATTGCACTGAGCCTATTTATATTGCTACGTCACTTAGGGCGCAAAAATTACTAACCCGATTAAAGAGAAACTCTATGATTTTTTTTCAAACCCACGAAATCGAAGCTTGGATTAATGAAGACGCACCACTGGTTGATTTAACCGGTCACTTGCTTGGCGTTGAAGAACAGCCTTCAGAATTGACCATTCGCACTCGCCACACAACTCGCCTAACCATGATGGAAGAAGCGGCACGCATTTTTGAAATCTTAGGCGCAAAAGTTGTGCACTGCGCCCAATCTGGGCATGACGTCGAAAGTGGCGCCATTATTTTTCAAGCCGTTGGTCGTGCCGATGCCTTGCATCGCGGTTGGAAAGTCGCGATGAATTTATTGGAATATTTGTGCGGAGTCGCCACACTCACCGCCAATATGGTCAAACAAGTCGAAGCAGTCAGCCAGATTCCGTTACTCGTAACACGCAAACATATCCCCGGTATGAAAAAAGCCATGACCAAAGCGATTCTCAATGGCGGCGCGCACCCCCATCGTTTAGGTTTATCCGAAACCATTTTGGTCTTTGAAAATCATCTAAATATCATTGGCGGAAGAGAAACTCTCAACCACAAAATTCCCGCAATGCAGGCTGCAGCCTGTGAAAAGAAAATATCCGTGGAATGTGACACTTACGACCAAGCTTTGCAAGCTGCGAATGCCGGTGCCGATATGATTCAATTTGATAAGGTAGCGGTTGATGAACTCATTGAATGGAATCTAAACCTCAAACAACAATTTCCAACAGTAAAAGTTCTGATTGCCGGCGGGGTGAATCCAGACAATGTTCAAGATTATGCCAAATCGGGCGTCGACGGCATTGTTTTAAGCTCTGTATATCATGCAAAACCGGCAGACCTGGGAGTCAATATCCAACGACTAAGCGATCAACACCCTGCACAAAATAGAATTTAGAAAACTTTATGAACAGTTCAACACATTTAACACCACAATCATTGCATTTCATGCTCAAAGGAACTCTACAAAGTGCTATGGGCGCTTTAGCCGTAGGGTGGTCTGTAACCATTGAAGCAAACCAAACTATTTTGCTGACAGGCGAATCCGGTAGCGGTAAAACCACCTTAATGCGTGCTTTAGCAGGCTTACCGAGTCAATTAAGTGGAAAGGTTCAGTGGGGACAAGAACTTCGGCAAACCGAACAAAAAATTCACCGGCCGGTATATAAACGCCCTATTGGCATGATGTGGCAGCAGTATGCGCTGTTTCCACATCAAACCGTTGGTCAACAGTTGCTATTTGCTCATAAAAGCAAAGAACGTGCACAGACCTTACTCAAAGCCGTTGGCTTGAGCCGATTAACAGAGCGCTATCCACATCAGCTCTCCGGTGGCCAGCAACAACGTCTAGCATTAGCGCGAACCTTAATGCGTTCACCCTCTTTGTTATTATTGGATGAACCCCTAAGTGCACTGGATATTGATACGCGTGAAGAAATTTTAGAATGGTTAAGAGTCGAACGCGAACAACACCCGTTTAGCATGATAATCACTAGCCATGACTCCAAAGATTGGCAATTATTTGACCCCCAAAAATGGCCGATTAAAGACGCAAATTTATGCATGGATCAAGGCAATCAAAAAGCCGACCAAACACAGATTATGCGTGAAAAAATCGCTTAAATACGGTTCCAAAAGTTTACCGGCCGGTTATTTTTCTTAACCAAACCTTCACTATTTAAGATCCAATGAAGATCTAAAATTTTAATAAAGCCCAATCTAAGTACACCAAACTAAACTATCGTGAACGAATCAACCAAACATAAATCTGATTGGCACCTTAGACCTAACCTCTCTATATCCAGTCAACTACCCTACGGCAATCAAAAAAAGACAAGAATTTGCTAACAGTCAACTCACTTAACAAGGGTTTGCTACCCAAAGATTTCCTTAACTCATCTCGTCACGAAAACTCATAAAAATCTAGTTTTATCGCAACAGCTCAGTCTATTAGGCAGATTCATACTCTTAAAATGAGCGGAAAACCTCTACCAACCCAATATGAGATTTTTAAAACAAAACTCTTCCCGATTCATCTCACATTATTGACCATTAACAAAGACAAAGAATGACAACCACTTTTACCAAAGTGAAATTTTAACTAGAATATCGTTATGTATTAAAAAACATATTGATATTCTAGATTAACGAAAATTTAACAAAACAACTCAACTAGACGGATGCCAGAACATGATTAATAACAAACTTCGCCTTCTAATCCCAAGTACTATTGAATCGGAATTCAGGCAACTTACCTTAAAAAACAATATTAAATTTGAAATTCTTATTTTTGACTCAAGTGAAATCAACGCATTAAATCCATCTACTACTCGTAATGTTGACTTACTTTGGCTTTGCTCCCAATCACCAAATTTTAATGAACACTGGCAGGAAGGCCTCAAACTTAATCCACAGCTACAAATCATTATCAGTCTTAAGCTTGGTCAAACCGAGACAGCAATCAATGCCTTTCACCGTGGGGCCTTTGATGTAGTCACAAAACCTTTTAATCACATTCAAATCGACAATACTCTCAGTCGTGCTTATGATTTTCTCCAACACCGTGAACGAATTTGGCAACAACAAAGTCAAGAAATTCATCAATCCACTGACTCTCAAAGCCTACCTATCTCAGAAAGTCCAGCCATGAAACGAACCTTGCAGCGTATTCATCAAGTACTTAATCATCCCGTGCCTGTACTTCTAATGGGCGAAACGGGAACAGGAAAAAGCGTGCTTGCAAATTATCTGCATAAACAAAGCGAGCGTAATCAACAAAAATTTTTAACCGTTAACTGCGGAGCTCTAAGCCCTACACTGCTTGAGTCAGAATTATTTGGCCATGAAAAAGGGGCATTTACAGGTGCAGCTCATCGCAGAACAGGCCTGCTTGAAGCTGCTGATGGCGGAACTCTTTTTCTAGACGAAATAAACAGCGCATCCCCCGAATTACAAGTCCGTCTTTTACAATTTATACAAGAAAAAACATTACTCAGAGTAGGTGCACGCACAGAAGTTCAGGTCGATGTACAATTGATCTTTGCAACCAATCAAAGCTTACAACCTCTCGTTAAAAGTGGACATTTTCGAGAAGATCTATTTTTCCGATTAAATATATACCCTATTGAGATCCCATCATTGAGGAATCGAATTGAGGACATCTCATATTTAGCCGCCCGTTTTTTATTCAAACACTCTCCAAAACTAAAAAAACAAGTGCAATCATGCGCACCTGGGGTTTTGGATATCCTTCAAAGCTACCATTGGCCAGGAAATGTTAGAGAACTTGAAAACGTCATTCAAAGAATTCTAATTTCATGCCAAGGAAATCGGGTTGAGTTACATGATCTTCCCCCAGAAATTTTCACTACTCAACAAAAGAATTTTTCAACGAGCAATGAAAAACACTCTTCTCATTTTTCACCACATCCTCTATTTCCAGAGCAAGCAACCTTAGAAGAAATTGAACAACTTTGGATTATCCAAACACTTGAACGATTTCAAGGCAATAAATCGGCAGCTTCAAAGGCTTTAGGCATTAATCCAACGACGCTATGGCGTAAATTACGAAGTTAAAAACCATGAATCCGCTAGTCATTACAACGCAAAAAACATTGCTTTATGCAATCTAAAGTTGCAACTTGCAATCACAAAATTAACTTGTTCAAAGGGAACTCATCATAAAACCATATTCATAACCAGTCCCCTCAAACCCAATAAAAACCGTAACATATTGAATTTAATAATCTTTTAGTAAAGTAACAGTGACTTAAAACCTTATATCGATTCAATTGGCACGATTCTCGTTATATCCTAAAAGATATAACGTATTCAAAAAATTGAAATTGTGAAAAAAGAGGAATAATTCAAGATGAAACTATTCAACCCCAACTTAAAGTTGATTCTAGCAATCGGGCTAAGCTTACCGGTAATAGCTGGAGTGAGTGCACATAACTTTGTACAAGCTTCAGACGATACAAAATTTTCTGAATATCGAGATTCTTTGGCCGATGGAAATCCAGGTGAATTTTGGGTTGATGACGGCGAAGAACTTTTTTTTCAAAAAAATGGGCCAAAAAACGCAAGTCTAGAAAAATGTGACTTTGGACTCGGTCCAGGCGTGCTTGAAGGTGCTTACGCACAATTACCACGCTATTTCGCTGACACAGATAAAGTCGAAACACTTGAAAGCCGTTTAATGACCTGCATGAAAACCCTGCAAGGACTCAACGATCAGGATATTGAAGACCACTATTTACAAATTCATTACCTCAATGCGGCCGAAGAAGACAGCCGAGTCTCCCCTTTGTCTCAGCTAGCGACCTTCGTGGCCTCAAAATCAAATGGCCTGAAATTTCAAATTTCTCTTGAACATCCAAAGGAAAAACATAGCTATGAGCTCGGAAAAAAAACGTTTTGGCATCGAATGGGCTCAATGGACCTTTCTTGCGCGCACTGCCATGCCGCTCCTGGTCGCATACTAAGAGGGGTTGAACTGCCAATTATGACTAACCCCGAAAGGGCTGGAAAAGTAATGGGGGCATTTCCTGCCTATGTGAATAAAGACGGTAACGTCAGAACGCAATGGTGGAGAAACCAAAGATGCATACTTGCAATGCGCTTACCTTGGCTGAAAACAGGCTCAGAAATTGACGCTGCCCTAATTCTATATCAAGTCAAAAAAGCATCTCAAAGCGAAGAAAAAATCTCCGTACCAGGCATTAAGCCTCGAGCTTAAGTGAGACAAAACTCTCAACCATGACCAAATAAGGAATTTAAAGAAAAATGAACAAAAGAACAATTGCAAAACTCTGCTTTGGATTAATTGCCATTCTTACAAGCATCGCCTCCGCACAGGAAGACGATAGTAAAGATCGCGGCAAGTCAATTTCCGAGTCGGAATTTTTATCCGCAGTAAAGTCCAGTTTTAAAGTAAATAACGATGCCGAGTGGAAACGCTTCACAGATCCAACACTAACGATTTGCAACAAAACAATGGATCGTCCCAGCGGGGCTCAAGTGAAGCAGATTCTACAACGAGAAAAATCCTCCATTACACTTCCAAAACATGGCAATTACATGGGAAATTGGGAAAAAGGAAAAATTTGGGTAGAAGGAGCACACGGTGGTCGCATAGGCTTACCGGGCTTTGCGGATGCTGACAATCCTGCTAAACCCAATGGTGCCAACTGTTATGCCTGTCATGCTGTCGATCCAAACTTCCCACAAAATGGCAATATGGGGCCAAGTCTCACCAATTTTGGCAAGATTCGTGGTCAAAGCACTGCAATTCAAAAATACACTTATGAATACATTTTTAATGCTAAGGCATTTAATCCATGCTCTCTAATGCCTCGATTCGGTCATGGCGAAGGCCATTTACTAACAGCTGAGCAAATTGCCGATGTCGTAGCCTTCTTACTAGACCCAAAATCTCCAGTAAACCTTCCTAAAAGGGATACACCTTAGGCGCTGAATGAGCATTTATCAACATAACATCGATTAAATCCAAAATTGGAAAGCTTCGGTAATAACTTCAACAAGTAAAAGAAGAAAACTATGCAATCTAACGATCTAGTAAACACTGTACGTCGTGACTTAATTAAGCGTTTTTTTGGAATCACTGCAGCGGTTGCAGTGGGAAATGTACCATTACAGGTTCTTGCATACCAAAAAGACGATTTCTTTGTGCCTGATGTGACCCCAATCAAAATTAGTGACCATATCTATGCTTTATATGCAAGAGGCGCTTGGCCAACTGCTGAAAACCAAGGTTTTTTTGCAAATATTTATCTAGTGGACACATCCGCAGGAATCGTTGTTTTAGACACGGGAACATCGGTTCACATTGGCAGAATGGCGATTCGTGCAATAAAACAACATTTTAATAAGAGCGTAGTTGCCATATTTAACAGTCACTATCATGGTGATCACTGGCTTGGTAACCAAGCTTTTAAAGAAGCATTTCCAAATGCACCAATTTATGCTCATCCTGAGGCTAAAACCGCCATTCAAAATGCCATCGGTGACGAGTGGCTTCATCAGATGATGAATGCCACTTCGGGAGCTGTCAAAGGAACTCAAGTCGTTGCACCCACAGAAGGGGTTGAACATAACCAGTTGTTTGAGTTTGGTAATGTGAAACTTAAGGTCCATAGCTACGGACAAGCCCACTCTCCTGTAGATATTATGATTGAAATCGTCAATGACAAAGCCCTCTATGTAGGTGACATTATTATGGAAAACCGTATCGGCAACCCGAGCGAAACTTCTTTTAAAGGTTATATATCCACCCTTAATGAGATTGATCAGAACCTTAAAGGCTATCTATTAATGCCTGGTCACGGCAAGCCGGGGAAAACGGCTTTACTTAAGAGTTACCAAGAAATCATGAATGGCATTTACGAGAATGCAGTTAATGGTGTCGAACAAGGGCTAAGTATTAGTGAAACCAAAGATTTAGCCTTAAAAGACCCTAGAATCAAAAAACATGCACAAACAACGGCTGGGTTTGAAGAGTTTGGAAAATTTGTCAGTGTGGCATACACACAAGCAGAACTAGAACTCTTTTAATGTTACCAACAATCGATTAATAGGAATATGTCATGAAAAATATAAATTTTAATGCACTTTTTTTGGCATCGGCTATCACATTCACCATGCTTTCGAGTAACACAGTGTTTGCAGACGAACTAGAGAAAGTTGTCTATCACGTAGACTTTTCACAAGCAGATCGTTTTTCTGCAACACTCACTTCAGTGAACAACATGTTAGTTGAATACGAAAATGCCTTTAAAGACTATGAAGTGAGTATTGTATTTGTGGGACTAGGTGCCCGCTTTGTAACGGATACCGAAAAAGCAGGTACCAGCGAAAAACTGAATCAACGACGAAAAGAGCTCAGCGCCCGTTTAAAGAATCTTCACGACATGAAAGAAGTCAAACTTTCGGTGTGTAATAACACATTAAAAGACTTTGGCCTGAAGGACAGTGAACTCTACCAAGGCGTCGAAACAGTTCCTTCTGGGGTCGTCCACCTTGCATCCTTACAAAAAAATGGAGCGGCTTATTTAAAAATCCAATAATTGGATTGTTCAAGAATATTAATAAAAGAACAGAAATACTAATTTATAAAAACTTCCATAAAAATTATATAAACCTTTTCATTTTGGCTTTGGAGGAAGCCATTGCCGATGATTTCGGCACTTAGCAGAACCAAGCTCCCGAAAAGATTAAACTTCTCAAAGTTGAAATACACAAGAGAAATTTTAAGCAGCGGATGGCAAGGTTTTGCTCTTTTTATTTACTTTATCAGAGGAGATAACCTAGAATGAAAAAAACACTGCTAACAAGCTCAATACTGATGCTTAGCCTTTCAGTTTCAGCCGCACCAACGCCTAACGACCCAAAAAAACAAACACCACAAGGGCTTTATGTTGATTCTAAAGAAGCCTACGAAATGCTTCAAACAGACCCTACTGCAATTCTAGTTGACGTACGCACACCTGAAGAATGGCAATTTGTTGGTCACACTCATTTAGCAAAGATAATGATTCCTTCTGTACTGTTTGACTACACGCAATACGATGAAAAAAAGTTACGTTATAAATCCGTCTCCAACAGCCAGTTTATTTCACAATTTGAGGAAGCAGCCGCAAAACTCAACGCAAGTGAAGAATCCAAATATATTTTAATGTGTCGCTCCGGCTCATCAAGAGCACAACCCGCAGCCAAAATGCTTGACCAGTACGGCTATAAAAACATCTATGTAATGACCGATGGTTTCGAAGGTTCCAAAACCAAACGAGGAGACAAGAAAGGATTCCGACTCGAAAATGGATGGAAAAATTCGAACTTACCTTGGACTTATAAAATCCAAATACCAAAGTAATAATCTGTAAAAACTGATATTCAATTTGATATTTATTTTCATGTCGCTCTCCACCTGGTCTACAGGTTTTACCCAGCTTTGTCTGGGCTTTTTTTATGTGGGCGAATTAACCAAACCTGATGAATTTTTTGATTCCGTTTAAAATCTTCCGGCATAGTTTTGCGCGTAATATCTTCAACATCAAATTGCATCTCGACCAATTCATCAAGCTTAAATTTTCTTAAGTTATTTGAAAATACCATCACGCCATTTGGTGTTAGCAACTGCATGGCTTTGCGAATCATCCAACCATGATCACGTTGGATATCCAACACCCCTTCCATTTTCTTCGAGGAAGAGAAAGAAGGAGGGTCCATAAAAATCACATCAAACTGTTTCTTTTCACCGGCCGGTTTATCGGCTTCTTCTGCCAACCACGCAATGACATCTGCACGCTCAAGCATATGTTTTCGGTCATCAATTTGATTCGCCCAGAAATTATTCTGCGCCCAGAAAAGATACGTTTTCGACATATCCACACTTAAGCTGCTTTTTGCACCCTTTGCAGCGGCAATTGCTGTGGCCGAAGCGGTATAACAGAACAAATTCAAAAGAGATTTTCCCTTAGACAATTCCGCTACTTTGGCTCGAACATCGCGATGGTCTAAGAACAATCCTGTATCCAGGTAATCCTGGAAATTGACTCGTAACTTCACGCCATTTTCAATGACCGTGAAGTATTCTTTCGACTCATCCATACGTTCATATTGACTCGCCCCTTTTTGACGTTCGCGTACCTTAAAAATGATTTTACCGGCCGGTAATTCCATCACATCCGGCAACACCGACATGGCTTCATGCAAACGTTTTTTTGCTTTCTGTCGATCCACCGTCTTAGGTGGCGCATATTCATTGACCACCAGCCATTCGCCTTCTTCGAGAGTTTGATAATAATCAATCGCTAGAGAGTATTCCGGCATATCCGCATCATAAACACGGTAACAATACGCTTTCGTTCTGTTCGCCCATTTTCGAAGCTGTTTCAAGTTTTTTCGCAACCGGTTGGCAAACATCTGAGCACCTTCAGAATTTGCCAAATCAGGAAACGTTTTTTGCACCTGCTCTGCAATGTCAGCACCGCCTTTAATCGCCGGTTCTCGATGAAATTCTTTGGCAATATCAAATCGCAACAACTTACATTCCAAAGGTCCGTTGGCAAATTCATGAGAGCGCTTAGCTTTAATGCCCAAATACATCCCTAACTCGGAATTACAAGTCAAAATCGCCGCTTGCCAACCGTCAAATTCTGCCTTGAGGTAATTACCCAAATGTTGATAAAGCTCTTTAACCTCTTCAACCTCCCCCAAACGCTCTCCATAAGGAGGATTGCTAATCACTAAGCCCGTTTGCCAATCGCCCCATTTTCTGCCCTGTTCAACGGTCATCTGTTTAATTTCGATAGAGTCTGCATAACCGGCATTTTCAATGGCTTCTTGCGCAATATCCAACGATTTATGAGAGGCATCTGAACCATAAATATCCGGAAGGTTTCGCAACCCTTCCGACTCACGATGCTGCGCCTCAGTAATTAAATCTTGCCAAATCTGCGGTTGATGCATTTTCCAATGATTAAGCAACATCTGGTCAGCTTTTTCCAACCCCGGCGCCAGATCAGATGCCATCATCGCTGCTTCCACCAAAAATGTTCCCGACCCACACATCGGGTCATACAAACACCCTCCATTTGAAGCAATTTCTGGCCAACCCGCTCGCATTAACAAAGCCGCGGCAACATTCTCTTTTAAAGGAGCTGTTACCTGTTGTCCTTCTCGGTAACCACGTTGGTGAAGACTGTAACCAATCAAATCTATACTAAGCGTTAAACGGTTTCGGTTTAAATGCCCGTGAACTCTCAAATCAGGTGAGTAACGATCAACTTCAGGACGCGAACCAGAAAAATCTCGAAAATAGTCAACAATGCCATCTTTAATTTTTAAGGCACCATAATGGCTATGATCGATACCCAATCCTTTTCCTGAAAAAGACACGGCGAATGTGCCTTGTGCACTCATATGTTTTTTCCAGTCGACTTTGGCAATTGTCGGCGTCAAATCATCTTGACTGTCTAGTTTGGTATCCAATACCACCAAAAATATCCGATTCGCTAAACGTGACCATAAACAACAGCGATAAAGCGTTTCAATATCGGCTTGAAATGCAATTCCTCGAGGCTGAGCTTTAACCTCAGTTGCCCCCAAAGACATAAATTCTTCACGGCAAAGCTCATTTAAACCACCAGCAGTAGTGGCAAAACAACTTAATGACTTCATATTCAACATAGGGACGACTCTCAAAACGGATTTGCTGGCAAGATGCCATAAAAAAAATTGCCTCTCATTTTACTGGTTTTTCACTGTTACTTTGAGGCTCTTTCAGTAGAATAGTTGCTCAACAGGCTTGTACTTAACAAATATTCAACGGATTGACTCTTATGTTTCGAGCAAAAAAACGATTCTTTTTTGACCTACCTCTTATAACGGTTTTCATGGCAAGTGTTTTAACGTTGGCAGTGCAAAGCTCAACAGTACAAGCTCAATCTAATTCAAATGTGGCTCAACAAGGCTTCGAAAAATGGCTAAGTGGTTTTAAGCAAAGAGCTTTACAGGAAGGCATTTCCAACAGAACACTTGAACAAGCATTTGAAGACGTTTATGTTAGCGACAAAGTTCTCTCCTCTGATCGAAAGCAGCCAGAATTTCGTCGCACATTTTTTCAATACTTAAATAGTGCTGTCTCTACCACTCGCGTCTCTCAAGGCCTAGCTCAATTCCGTCGCTACCAACGACTGTTAAAGTCAGTTGAAAAAAAATATGGTATCCCAGCAGAGGTACTTGCTGCATTTTGGGGGATGGAAACCAACTATGGTGGTTACACAGGCAATCTACCTATTATCCAGTCTTTGGCAACACTTGCTTACGATCCAAGAAGAAGCGACTTTTTTTCAAAAGAGTTGATTGCTGCGCTGAAGATTCTCGACCGTGGACATGTCAACTTATCAGATATGAAAGGCTCATGGGCAGGAGCAATGGGACAAGTTCAATTCATGCCAAGTAACTATTTAAAATACGCCATTGATGGAGATGGCAATGGCAAAATCAATCTCTGGAAAAGCCTTCCAGATGCATTCCATTCAGCCGGTAACTTTTTACAGTCACTTGGTTGGAATCCGGATGAAACCTGGGGATACGAGGTACAGCTTCCCAAAAATTTTGATTACGCGCTTGCCGATGGAAAAATTGAAAAATCTATCTCACAATGGAGAGCTTTAGGTGTCAAAGGCAAAGACCCAAGCGGAAAAACCAAACCAGGGCACCGTGCGCGCCTGATTTTACCGAGTGATTACCGCGGCCCCGCATTTTTAGTGTTTGATAACTTCAAAGTCATCAAACGTTGGAACAACTCTAACAATTACGCTTTAGCAGTCGGCTATCTTTCCCAGAGAATCAAGCAAGGCCCAAAGCTGTCAAAATCCCAACCTGCCAATGACAAAAACTTAAGCTTAACGGAACTAAAAGAACTCCAAAACAGTCTTAACCGTTTGGGCTATTCAGCTGGAACCGCCGATGGAATTGCGGGGAGTAAAACCCGCAGTGCCTTGAGAGCATTCCAAAAATCACAAAAACTTCCGGCCGATGGCCATCCATCGGTGCAAGTTTTGGAAAAATTGCAACAACTGTTGCAATCTGCCGAGCGCTAAACCGAGACCGACCTGTGAAAAACAAACCTTCCAACATTGATAATATACTTGAAGTTTTTGACAAGGTCCTTAGCTCAACGCCAATCCTTATCTTTGCATTAGACTCAGATGGATACTTTACCTTTTCTCGTGGCTCACGTTTACAACAACTCGGGCTTGAAAATAGCCAAAAACCTGGCTCGCACTATTCTGATGTATATACCACCAACCCAACAATGATGGAACATATACAACGCGCTTTAAATGGTCAGGAATTTGAATGCCAAACACAAATAAATGGACACTTTTTTCATGTGTATTATCGGCAGACAAACAATAACCAAGTAGTTGGAATTGCGCTTGATGAAGCTGAACTCATCTCTACTCGTGAAGAAAAAGACAAACTGTTTAATCAATTACTCATTGCCTATGAGATTTCACGCGAAGGCATGTGGTCATGGAATTTAAGAACCAATACAATTGAATACAATAGACGATGGCGAGAAATTTTTGAGTACACGGGGTCAGAGCCCAGCAACCAATTAGAATACTTCACAAATCGAGTCCACCCAGATGACTTACCGCAAGTTTGGCAATCTGTTGAGCAGGCTGTTCAACAAGGCACAACTTTCGAGCATCAGTACCAAATCCTTACTCCATCTGGAACGAAAGTGCTCCAAGACCGTGGTCGCGTGGTTTACTGGGACTTAGAAGGTGAACCTCTTTATATGACAGGTTCAGTTAATGACATCACTGAGCAATTCAATGCACAAAAACAACTTGAGCAAAAAGCTTCAACCGATGAGTTAACCGGTCTTAGCAATCGTTTTGGCAGCCTACAAGCTTGGGATCAGTGGAAGAATCAGAAAAGTGAGAATTTTAAAGCCGTTTTTGCACTCATCGATTTTGACCATTTCCAACCTCTCAACCACGTTCTGGGTTACAACATTGGTAACCGGATTCTGAACCATTTTGCACACCAACTCAAACAATCACTCCCCACCAATGTTCATATCGCTCGCATAGGAGGCGATGAATTTTTAGTTATGGCACCTAACTTTTCTTTGTCAACTTTAGAAAGTTTATTAAGAAAATTCTCAGACACCTTCCTCACATCTTTTCAAGAAGATTTAATCGGTGCAAAACTTCAATTTTCATGTGGATTTTCCAAACACCCTAAAGATGGTGATGATTTCATTACACTTTTCAGACGTGCTGAAGCAGCACTCCATGAAGCCAAAAAATCCGGTAGGAATTGTTTTAGACGCTTCGATATTGAGTTCGAGAATGCTACGTCCAAACGCTATGCTTTGATCAATAAGCTACAAACCGCTTTAGAACACCAACAATTGTATTACCAGTTGCAACCCCAATTTAATATTGTTCATAACCGTTTTAGCGGAGCTGAAGTGTTGATTCGTTGGCATGATCATGAGTTAGGATTGATTTCTCCAGTCGATTTCATACCTCTGGCTGAACAATCACAACTTATCACTCCAATCACTTATTGGTTGATTGATAAAGTTCTCAGCGACATTCGTTCTTTGAACCAAAAACTCAAAACTTCCTTAAAATACTCAATCAACATCCCTGCCCAATTTCTATACGAGCAAGACTTAATTACATGGATTCAAAATCGCTTTAACCACTATAAAATTCATCCTAAACAGATTTGTTTTGAAGTAACCGAATCACAATTAATTGCCGACTCATCTACTCAATGGCTCTCAAATATTGAATGCCTAAGGCAACTTGGGATTGAATTTGCCGTGGATGATTTTGGAACAGGCTACTCCAATCTCTCACAACTCAAAAAATTGGATTTCAACTTACTCAAGATTGATAAGTCCTTTATCGATGCCTTAACAGATAAAGACGATAAAACAGGCCATGCACTAGTCAAAGCCATGATTGGACTCGCCCAAACACTAAAGCTAGATTTAATTGCCGAAGGTGTTGAAAGCCCAAACCAAGTAATTTGGCTTGAAGCACTCGGCTGCCAAGTGTTCCAAGGCTATTATTTCTCCCCACCTCTCAATACTGAAGAGTTCCTGAGTCTTGTGATCGAAACAAACTCCCACTAATAAAAAAGCAAATGTCACTTCACCCCCAAACTTGATTCAATAAAACTTTTACCGAAACCTTACGAGTTATAATTTTAGATTCGTGATATTGAAATAACTTCTTTATTTAAATGACACAGGAGAATTTAATTCATGCTTCGCTTTGTTCTACCTGTGACACTTCTCTTTGCAATCGCTATCGGCTATTTCATCTTTCAATACAACCTAAACATCAACGCAAGCCTAAAAGCTGACTATCAGCGGCAAATCGATCGACACCAAGAAATCATTCATGGATACCAAATCAATAGTGATGTCACATTCGAAAACCTTGTGATGCAAAAAGATGTTTTAAGCATACTTAACCAAGCACAAAACACCTCCAAAGATCAATTCATTCAACTTCATAATCAGCTGCATGCACTTCTGGCAAATAAATATGAAAGCCTAAAAAAAATCGCAAAAATTCGGCAACTGCATTTTCATATGCCAGATGGTCGAAGCTTTTTACGAATGCACCGGCCGGGTAAATTTGGAGACCTGTTGTTTGATTTTCGCTACTCTGTCAAAAAAGCCAATATCGAAAAGAAGCGTTCTCATGGTTTTGAAGAGGGACGAATTTTTAATGGATACAGATTTGTTTACCCCATTATCGACCATAACCAACATTTAGGCAGTGTCGAAATCAGCTTATCGATGAAAGCTTTCACAGACTCATTATCCAAAGTTTATGAAGGCACCTATTGCTTTATGCTTGATGCCAATATTGTTGGGGAAAAAGTCTTTGCAGATGAAAAATCTAATTATCGTCAAAGCCCTTTTGGCGAACACTACGCTATGGATAAAAAAGTCGATAACGAGTTGTGCACGCGCCTAAACCCCCATATTGATGAACTCTCAACCAATGATGACTTACTGATTCACTTAAAAAGCTTTAAACCTTTCAGCGAGATGATTGGTGGTTTTTTTAGATTTGACGGCTTTATCAGTCATTTCGTGCCTTTACAGAATATCGAACAAGAAACAGTCGCTTATTTATTCAGTGTTCAGCGAAATGAAGAAATTACGTCCTTACGTAACCGATTCATTTACAACCTTATGTTGTCAATCCTAGTATTTATTGCCACTGTAGTTGCAATTATTGCCCTTAATAAACGCCATCAGGAACTTAAAACGCATGCTGAGGAGCTTAAAACCACCGTTCTCGATCTCACTGAAAATTATGAAAATCTAATGAAAGAACAAACCTACATAAAAGGACTACTCGAAACGATTTTCAATGTTATTGACCACCTCAATCGTCTGGGTAAGGTTGACAAGCTGCTATACGCGAGTTGCGAAAACTTGATGCATTACGACAACTATCGCTTTGTTCATATTCATACTTTTAACAATCAGATTAATGTCGACATTTCACAAATTGCTCAAAAAGATGGTCTAAAAACTCCAGAACTTAAAGAATTTTATGAAAACATTGAACAAGAGGCATCAATCCAAACGGTTTTAAAGCATGGTGAACTTATTACAGTTGACAACGTACAAAATAAAGACTTTGCTCAGCCCATCATTGACTATTTGCAATCACGCGAAATAAGTCACGCGACTTTTTTGCCAATCCAAAACAAAGATAGTCATACCTATGGCTTTATGATACTGCTCACTACTCAGGAGCAAATACCGGAAGAACGTACACTTCTCAAAAAGCTTGGAACCACCATTTCCCAATCCGTCACGACTCTTAACCGTCGAGATACCTATGAACATCAATTATTAGAAAAAACTAAAAACTATAAGTTCATACTATTTGAAATCGTCGACCTGTTAGAAAAACGCCATGTCCTGACCGCTGGAAGATCAATTAGAGTGTCAAAATATTCAAAGAAAATTGCAACCGCGCTAAACCTCGATGCCAAAAATATCGCAACCCTTGTTGATGCCGCCATGCTCCATGATATCGGCAATATTAAAATTCCCGACAATATTCTATTAAAAGCCGGAATGCTAACCCCACAAGAGAGAAACATGGTAGAAAACCATGTAATGTATGGAGCCAAGCTCTTTGAGCGTTTACCTGGCTTCCAACAGATATATGAAACAATTTTGCATCATCATGAATATTTTGATGGTTCTGGCTACCCAAATGGCATCAGTGGTGAAGAAATACCTTTGCTCTCTCGAATTATTGCTGTAGCGGATGCCTTTGAGGCTATGACTTCCTGTTGGATTTATAAACCCTCCATTCCCGCTAATAAAGCAATTAGTGAACTCGAAAAACATAAAGGGAGTCAATTCGATCCAGTAATTGTCAATATTGCTAGCCATGTATTGAAAGATGAACCTCTAGACCACCTTAAACGAAGCCTGCCGACTTCTGGAACAGAGCTTCAAAGACTGCAATATTTGTTATGCGATGAAAATACCGGATTGTTTGATGTTCGTTACCTTGACATGTTAGCTTTGTCGGAGTTTCGAGGAATGAAAATTGAAGCAATGCAAATTGTTACCATTGCAAGCCTATTGGAGCAGACTCATCAGCAACACTCTGAAACCATGAACATGTTGGGCAAGATATTTAAAAAATTCTATACCAATGACTTGAGCTTTTTTGTTGAGCCGAATTATCTGATATTGATTCATTTAGAAAGCTACGATGAAAATCTTCAATCCGCATTATTACAACGGCTCGAATCAGATAAACATATCCATTTAGATATAGAAACGATTGTCACTGACAATCTCAAAGAGCACCTACAAAAACTACAACCAATATTAGCAAGCGCAAGACAGCGCCAATAACTCAAAAACACCGCCATGAACCGGTATTTTTCAATCTCTAACTGAACTATTTCGCTAAGACTTACTTAGCAACACTCTCTTTATCTTTTTTCAAAAAAAACTCACTAAATATCAATAAAGCTGCACCCAAGGAGATAGCGATATCAGCAACATTGAAAGTGGCATAGTGCCAAGCACCAATATAGAAATCGATAAAGTCTGTCACACGCCCTTCTAATATTCGGTCAATCACATTGCCAATTGCGCCACCAATTACCAAATTTAGGGCCACGACTTCAGTAGTGATTTTGGCAGGTAACTTCTTAAGCCACCACAACATAAACACTGTCATTCCAAATGCCAAAACCACAAAAAACCAACGTTGCCAACCGCCCATATCGGCCAAGAAACTAAAGGCCGCGCCATAGTTATAGGCCAACGTCCAGTTCAAATGATCTATCACTGGAACCGGCTCACCAAAGGTTAAATTTGTCACCGCAAGGTATTTAGTGATGTGATCAAAAATGATTACCAGAACAGCAATCCATAAGGTTTTTAAAGCCGTTGAAGTCATTAGTTATCCATAAACTTAATAATAAAAAACCACGCAAGTTTTCACTTCGTGGCTTGTTCTACATTCTAAAAATCACACATAAACAGGACGCTTTAAAAGTACATCTTCAAAAGACACAGCAAGTTCATCCATGAATACTCGGAGTATTGTTTCAACCATTTTCTACTTAATTCGCAAGATAGTGTGTGCCACTTCTAGGCAAAAATGTGAGCTTACGATGAGTAAGTGACCATTTTTTAACACCGAAATGTTTCATCAGATTGTCGAAATAAGTCTGGAAATTTTTAAAACCGTCGAGAGAAGTTCAAAACAAGGCGCAAGCTGCCAAAATTCTCGTAGCATGGTTTCAAACATTTTCTACTTAATTCGCAAGATAGTGTGTGTCACTTCTAGGCAAAAAATGTGAGCTTACGATGAGTAAGTGACCATTTTTTAACACCAAAGTGACCCACTAGCTTGATGAAGTCAGTCTGAAAATTAAGCGAAGTGGCGTGTTTCTCCACTACCCTCGGTATTATCCACACAACGCTGACAAAGATCTTCATGCCCTTCAATTGAACCCACTTCTTCACGGTGATGCCAACAACGAGCACATTTTGCATGTTCAGTTGCTGTCGCTTCAACCCATAGGCCTGCCATTTCAGATTCAATCGCCGCATCCGTTTTTTCACCGGCCGGTAAGACTTTCGCCTCTGAAGTAATTAACACAAAACGTAACTCTTCACTCAGTTTGGCAATTTCTGCATATAACGTATCTTCAGCATACAAAGTTACTTGAGCCGTTAGCGACCCTTTAATAACTTTTTCATTACGTAAACCTTCTAACTGTTTTGATACCGCAGAACGCACTTCCATCATTTTCGCCCAGTAGGCTGAATTCATTTCAGTGCTTTCATCCAGAGCCGTTAGTCCAGTATACCATTCAGAAACAAACACTGTTTTAGCACGCTCACCAGGGATTTCACGCCAAAGTTCTTCGGCAGTAAAACTCAAGATTGGTGCAATCCAACGCGTCATCGCTTCAACGATATGGTACAAAGCCGTTTGCGCAGAACGACGCGCAAGACCATCGGATTTACACGTATATTGACGGTCTTTAATCACATCCAAATAAAAGGCGCCTAATTCAATCGAACAGAAATGCGTTACTTTTTGGTAAATATCCAAGAAATTGTAGCTTTCATAAGCCTCAAGGATTTCTTCTTGAAGTTTAGCCGCAAAACCAATTGCCCACTTATCCAAGGGTAATAAGTCATCATATGCCACCATGTCGGTTACAGGATTAAAGCCGTTGATGTTTGCCAATAAGAAACGCCCTGTATTACGAATACGGCGGTAGGCATCCGCGGTACGACTGATGATTTCGTCTGATACCGTCATTTCATAGCGGTAGTCCGCCGCAGAAATCCATAAACGTAGAATATCGGCACCATATTTATTGGAAATATCTTGCGGTGCAATCACATTTCCTTTCGATTTCGACATTTTCTTACCGTCTTTATCCACAGTAAAACCATGCGTCAAAACTTGTTTGTACGGTGCTTCACCATCAGTTGCCAGTGCCGTCAACAGTGAGGATTGGAACCAACCACGGTGTTGGTCAGAACCTTCTAAATACAAATCTGCCGGTGCAGAAAGTTCTTCACGTTCTTTTAAAACCGTTTGATGTGAAATCCCTGAATCAAACCATACATCCAAAATGTCCGTAACCTGCTCATAGTTTTCCGCATCATCGCCCAAGAACTCTGCAACGTCTAAGTCATACCAAGCATCAATTGATTTCTCTTCGACCATTTCGGCGACTTTTTGCATTAACTCAACCGTGTTTGGATGCATTTCACCCGTAACCTTATGAATAAAGATGGTGATTGGCACACCCCAGAAACGCTGACGCGAAATACACCAATCAGGTCGTCCTTCAATCATGCCTTCAATTCTGTTTTGTCCCCATTCAGGCACCCACTCCACTGCTGGAATCGCTTTTATCGCATTATCACGCAAACCGGCAGCTTCCATCGAAATAAACCATTGCGGTGTAGCACGGAAAATCAATGGCGTTTTGGTACGCCAACAGTGAGGATAACTGTGTTCAATAATTTCAATATGCACCAAGGAATGATGCTCTTTCAGAACTTCTAACACATGGTCATCGACTTTCAGAACATTTTCGCCCTCGAAAATAGGCGTACCAGCTACATAGTTCCCGTTGTTATCAACTGGGCAATCCACTTCAAGGTCATACTTTTTACCGACCTCGAAATCTTCTACACCATGACCAGGAGCAGTATGAACACAGCCTGTACCGGCATCCGTTGTGACATGCTCACCCAAAATCAATGGCACAATGCGCTCATAGAACGGATGCTGCAGACGAATCAAATCAAACTGCTCACCACGACCATAAGCAATCACTTTGTACTTATCAAAGCCCCAACGATCCATGGCGTCTTTAATCATCGCTTCAGCTAAGAACAAACGTTCTGGACCATTTTCACCTTCGACCTGCACTACTGAATATTCAAGTTCAGGATTAATCGAGACAGCTTGGTTCGCCGGCAAAGTCCATGGCGTTGTCGTCCAAATCACTACCGAAAGAGGCCCTTCTCCAGTATGGTCTTCAACATGATGACAACGTTCAAAGAAAGCCGCTTCATCAATCACCTTGAATCGCACATCGATCGATTTAGAGCGCTTATTTTCGTATTCGACTTCTGCTTCTGCCAAAGCCGAACGACCACCAACCGACCAATAAACCGGCTTCGTGCCTTTCACCAAATGACCGTTTTCAATGATTTTTGCCAAAGCACGGATTTCATCAGCTTCAAATTTAAAGTCTTTAGTTAGGTACGGTTTTTTCCAATCCGCCATCACACCTAAACGCTGGAAATCAGCCATTTGTCCATCAACCTGCTTTTGAGCATAATTGCGACATTCTTGGCGAAATTCAGTCGCGCCAATTTTCTGGCCAACCTTGCCTTTTTTCTTTTCAACATTCAGCTCAATCGGCAAACCGTGGCAATCCCAACCCGGTACAAACGGAGCATCAAAACCGCTCAACCCTTTGGATTTGACAATCATGTCTTTCAAGACCTTGTTGACCGCGTGACCAATGTGGATATTGCCGTTCGCATATGGAGGTCCGTCGTGCAAAATAAACTTTGGACGACCGGCCATATGCTCACGCACTGTTTGGTAAAGGTCATCACTTAACCACTGCTCAACCTGTTTCGGCTCACGGTTAGGTAGATTCCCCCGCATAGGGAAATCAGTCTCCGGAAGGTTCAAGGTCGGCTTGTAATCTTTTTGGTTGTTGTCTTTGCTCATGCAATAACTCTCTTCACAATTAGCGGTTAGACCGCGGCTCAAAGTTTGAAAAATTCTCTTGCTTTTATAGCATCTTGAGCAATTTGCGCCTGCAGTTGCTCAAGACCATTAAATTTCATTTCGGGGCGAATAAACTTTCGCAAAATCACATCAATATGGTGGCCATATAAATCTTCAGACCAATCAAACAAATGCACTTCAATTGATGGGCGTATGCCATCCACAGTTGGGCGAAGTCCAAGATTCGCCACCGCCGGCCAAGGTTTATCCGCAATCCCTAAAACCTCTACAGCAAACACCCCATGGACCGGCATCTGAATACGTTTTGGGTTCAAGTTTAGTGTTGGAAAACCTATGGTTCGTCCTAACTTTTGACCATGAATCACTCGACCATTGAATGAAAAAGATCGACCTATCAGGGTTTCAACCGCAGCTAAATCCGGTTTTGATAACTCTGCACGAACTCGTGTGCTACTGACTCGATTGCCATCAAAGACATGAGTGGGCATTTTAACCACGCTAAAGCCACTTTTTTCGCCGAAGCTCTGTAAGAACGCAAAATCGCCACCACGTCCTTTTCCAAAATGAAAATCATCCCCAACAATCAAATGTTTGACATTAAAACCATCAATTAGCACAGAGTGCACAAACTCACCGGCTGTTAGGCCCGCAAATTTTTCATTGAAACGCACACAGATTACATAGTCGATTTCAGTACGATCAAATGCCTGCAATTTTTCACGCAAATTCATTAGGCGTACTGGGGCTTTCTCAGGTGAAAAAAACTCAATCGGCAGAGGCTCAAACACCATCACGACACTGGGTAGATTTCGCGTTACAGCCTCATTATGCAAAGCGTTTAACACTTGTTGGTGCCCTAAATGCACGCCATCAAAGTTACCGATTGTTAGCACACACCCTTTAGCAAGCTTTGCTTGATGAATTGCTAGATTGTGAAGACCGCGAATCAGTTGCATGAATGTCAATAGTTGTTGTGAATAAAATCAAAAATTTAGCGCGAAATTATAGCGCAAATAGCGGTTACTCTGTGCAATTTCCAATACTGGATATTTCATTTGCAGTTAACGCACGAATTCCACCGGCCGGTAAACTTTTATCAAGCACAATATCACCTATTCGATAACGATGTAATTTCATAACACGGTTATCACATTTAGCAAACATTCGCTTAATTTGATGATATTTACCTTCACTTATAACTACTTTCGCAACATTTGTCTCTATAACCTCTAGTTTGGCCGGTTGCGTCCACTGCTGCTCGTATTCAAAATAGAAACCCTTTGCAAAATCATCAATATCGCTGAATTTGAGAGGTTTTTCTAAAGAAACCAAATAATGTTTATTGATTTTTTTCCTAGGTTCAGAAATGGCGCGAGACCAAGAGCTGTCATTGGTCAATAACATTAACCCTGAACTCGAACGGTCTAAACGCCCAGCATAATGTAATGTTTCTTTATGCGCGCAAAATTCGTCCGGTACGAAATCGATCACTGTTTGAAATTGTGTATCTACCGTCGCACTTAACACTCCGACCGGTTTATTTAACATCAAATAACACGCTTCAATTGAATTTAGCCGTTGGCCATTAATCTCAATTTGATCGAATTGAGACACCATTTGCTGTTTAGACACAGCCGGTTGACGATTAATTTGAATCGCCCCTTTTGCCAGCAATAACTGAACCTCTCGCATTGAGATTTGGGCATGGTGCGCAATAAACCGATCAAGCCTAGAACGTTTTAACCTTCTCACAATTAAGCCTTGCGAATAAACCGTTTAGGATTAAGGCCTAGCGCTAATAAAGCTGCGCCATAAACACAAATAGCACCAATGACAATCATCATTAACCAACCTAAACGCTGCCAAACGTCAAACTCTAACCATTCATATGAAAGCGGATCCAGCCAAATAATGAAAACAACCATTGCTAGGTTTGCCAATCCAATTTGAACACTTAGCTTGAACCAACCTGCTTGTGGTGCAAATACTTTTTGCTTGCGCAAATACCAAAACAACAACCCAGCATTCATAAAGGCAGAAATCGACGTTGCTGCGGCCAAACCAACGTGTGCAAATGGGCCAATTAATAACAAGTTAAACACCATATTCGCTACAAGAGCAACAATCGCAACTTTTACAGGGGTTTTCATGTCTTTTCGCGCATAGAAGGCTGGCGCGAGAATTTTGACCAAAATAAAACCAAGTAAACCAAATGAATAAGCCATTAAGCTCATGCTTGCCATATTTACATCATGATTGGTAAAGGCTCCGTAATGGAAAAGGCTCACAACTAAGGGCTGCGCCAAAACCAAAAGCCCAAGCATTGCCGGCACACCGATTAAAAACACCAAACGCAAAGCTGAATCTAAATCTTCCTGAAATCCTTGCCAGTTTTCGTTTGCTGCTTTTTTAGACAGCCCTGGTAACACAACTGTGGCCAAAGCGACTCCAAACACTCCAAGCGGAAACTCCATTAGGCGGTCAGAATAATATAACCAAGAAACAGATCCCGTCACCAAAAACGATGCAAGAATGGTATCGACCAATAAATTAATTTGTGCAACCGATACCCCAAATAACGCAGGAATCATTAAGCGTTTAACCTCACCAACGCCAGGATCAGTTTTACGTGTTGGATGCGGTAAGAGCCCGAGTTTATACAAAAATGGCAAATGAAACAGTAGCTGTACCACTCCTGCAACCAACACCCCCCAAGCTAACGCCATCACAGGAATTTCAAGCAGCGGTGAAACAAATACAGCAAAAGAAATCAGCACTAAATTCAAAAAAACAGGTGTAAAGGCTGGTACGGCAAATTGGCTATAGGTGTTCATAATCGCAGAAGAAAAAGCGACTAGAGAAATCAACAGCAAATAAGGAAAAGTAATAGCCAGCATATCAGAAGCAAGATTGAACTTTTCAGGGTCATCAATAAAACCCGGTGCAAACACCATCATCCAAAGTGAAGATCCAAAAACACCAAAAGCGGTTAGCAACAGCAAAATACCACCGAGTCGAAAGGCAATCGCATCAACCAGTTGCTTGACAGCTTCTTTTCCCCGTTTTTCTTTCGCCTCCGCCAACACTGGCACGAACGCCTGAGAAAAGGCACCTTCAGCAAACAATCGACGAAAGAAATTGGGAATTTTGAACGCAACGAAAAACGCATCGGCCCCCGCCGTCGCCCCAAAATATTTAGCGATAATCACATCACGCAAAAACCCTAAAATGCGTGAAATCATGGTCATGCTGCCAACGGTTACTGCCGCTTTAATAATTCGTTTCAAGGAGGACACCCGACAAGAAAAAACATGATTTTAACAGAGATAATGACAAAGGTTACCGGCCGGTAAGATTTTAAACAGCAACATGAATGCAAAGCACTCAGTATATTTTGGGTATAAAAAAACCGAAGGCTTTGAAGACTCCGGTTTTGCTTACGCTAATTAAAGCTTGGCAATTATGCCATTGCTTTGATGCGAGCGTTGATGCGGCTTTTTGAACGAGCTGCTTTGTTCTTGTGGATGATGCCTTTACGCGCCATGCCATCTAATTTTGATTGAGCAACACGGAACAACTCATTTGCTTGTTCTTTGTTACCTTCTGCAATCGCTGCAAGAACTTTTTTAACTGCAGTACGCATATCAGAACGCATTGCTACGTTATGTTGACGATTTTTTTCGGCTTGACGTGCGCGCTTAGCGGCTTGTGCTGAGTTTGCCATTTTTAAAACTCCATGGTTTTACGTGTTAACGATCCGTAGACCTATCATTAACTATTTCTAATTAACACAACATCGATTCTATTCGTAAACAAAACTCGATGACTACTTGTGATTACATCCACTGAAAAAATTTCAGAGCGCGAATTATCGCAAAAAAAGAAAACAAGTCAAGAATTTACGAACATCAAACAAGGATAAACCTTGATAAACCTTGATAAACCTTGATAAACCTTGATAAACCTTGATAAACCTTGATAAACCTTGATAAACCTTGATAAACCTTTAATAGGCCACCCAAAAAATTGATATTAACCAGATTCAATCAACTTTACACCTTAAAATCTCGAATTTAGAAGCTGTTATGCTTTATTCTTACTCATTCGTAATCAAACTTATATAAGACTGTTCATAAAATGCATATTTCACTTAGCGCACTTTTTGGATTCATTCTCGGTATCGGCTTATTTGCATCAGCAGTGTTCTTTAACACCGACAATTATTTGATGTTTTTCAGTCTTTCAAGCTTACTCATGGTAATAGGCGGAACCATTGCCGCAGCGATGATTTCCTATGATGGCCGCTATGTCGCACTCGCTTTTAAAGAGATCTTATCGACCATGGTCTCTTCCAAAGTCAATCCAGTAAAGCTGTATGAAGATGTCGGTGAACTCATTGATTGGTCAAAAATCATTCGTACCCAAGGACTGGTGAAACTTGAACGTATTATTGAACTGCCAGACGAAGAAACCAGCTTTTTGAATCAATCATTCGTTTTTTTGCTCTCGGGTTACAAGGGCGCACACTTATACAATCTTCTACAACACTCTCGTGAATCTATTTACGAGAGCAATATGCGTCCAGCCAAAGTCCTGTTAACGATGGCATCGACGGCACCGGCATTTGGTATGGTCGGAACGCTGGTGGGTTTAATCATTATGTTGAACTCAATGGAGGGCGATCCTTCCAAAATCGGTGGAGGCCTAGCGGTCGCACTGTTAACGACCCTTTACGGGGTTTTGATGGCTCAGCTGGTACTCAAACCGGCGGCTCGAAAACTGGAACACAAACAAGACTTGGAAGCGCAACGCAACCTGATTCTGACAGAAGGTATTGTCTTACTCTCGGAAGGTGCAACGCCACTGGTGATCCAAGACACAATGAATTCTTATCTCCACCCTAACTTCCAGTTCCGCAAAGTAGCAAAACACTAAAGAAGTCATGGGAGTCCTCAAATGAAGAACGAAATACCCGTTTATGATTACAAGCCGGTCGAGCTCAAAAAGCCTAAAGAAGAAAATGACGAGTGGATGATCACCTATGCAGATGCCATGACCTTAGTCTTGGGGTTCTTTGTTTTGATCCTATCCATGTCAATGATCAACCAAAATCGATTTGAAGAGGTCTCTGAAGCAATCAACCAGGGGCTATTAAAGAAAAAAGAGCAGACTGAAATCAGCCCTCTGAAAGATTTACGCGCCAACCTTTCAGAAACTTTATTGGAGTTTCAAGTTTTACCATCTGAGGCGATTGAAGCCGGTGAGAACTATCTCAAAATCGACCTTCCTGGAAATATCCTATTTAAAACAGGTTCTGCAGATTTGGGATTAAAATCCAGTGAACTCATCGCTGCAATTGCCAACGACATCAAAGATTTTCCACTTCCAGAATTTAATATCGAAATTGAAGGTCACACCGATGACATTCCAATCAGCACTTTACGCTTCCCATCCAACTGGGAACTTTCATCTAGCCGTGCGATTAGTGTGCTGCGAGTCTTTCTTGAACAACATGTGGATGGAAATCGCTTAAAAGCGATTGGCTATGCGGACACAAGACCTAAAGCCCCCAATACCGACAAAATCGGCAACCCCATTCCTGCCAACCAAAAACTTAACCGGCGGGTAGAAATTAAGGTTGCAAAAAATGTATAAGCATCAGAAATTAAAAAGAGAATGTTATAAAGACTAAAGACGTGGCAAATTAAAATTTGAAAATGAGATTTTTTG
>Ga0193952_1000035_pt1 | contig 60553 bp, 54 predicted proteins | sample BB_3_MG_FD_140368 | JGI IMG/M metagenome (GOLD analysis project Ga0193952, IMG submission 140368) | Microbial mat bacterial communities from the Broadkill River, Lewes, Delaware, United States - BB_3_MG | ecosystem: Environmental > Aquatic > Freshwater > River > Microbial mats | place: USA... | reverse complement strand
TCAGGTTATACTTTTGTAAGTTACTCATCTACTATAGGTACTTATGATGCTAATTCTGGTATTTGGAACGTTGGTACAATTTTAAATGATGCAACTGAAACTATAACAATTGTTGCGTATGTGTTACCAATTGGAGAATGGACAAATATAGCAGAAGTTATAGCTTCTAATGAATTTGATATAGATTCTACACCAGGAAATAATGATCAATATGAAGATGATCAAGCATCTGCGGCAACTGAACCAATAGTTTTATTAACCATTCCTGAAGGATTTACGCCAAATGGAGATGGAATAAATGAGGTTTTTGAGATTGAACATTTAGAAGTTCTTTATCCTAATTTCAGTATGGAAATTGTTAATAGATACGGAAATAAAGTGTATGAATATAAACACAATGGAGATCCTTATACAATTCCAGTATGGTGGAATGGTTTTTCAACAGGTAGATGGAATTTAGATAATTTAGAGTTGCCAGTTGGAACTTATTTCTATACAATCTATTTTAATAATAATGAAAGAAGTCCTCAAACAGGTTGGATTTATTTAAGAAGATAAAAACAAAAATTATTGAAGAGGAAATGAATTTAATTTCCTCTTCAATTAACTATTTTAAGCAAGATTTATGAAAAAAATAAAAGTACTTTTAACGGTTTTAGCGTTTGTATCTATTACAACTGTTTTTGGTCAGCAAGACACTCAGTACACTCAGTACATGTACAATATGAATGTTTTAAATCCGGCATATGCTGGGTCTAAAGGAATTACCAGTATTGGTTTACTGGGAAGAACCCAATGGGTTGGTGTAGAAGGTGCGCCAAGAACAGTAACTCTAGCAATGCATTCACCTGTAGGAAGAGCTGTGGGTATCGGTCTATCTGTAATTCACGATGAAATCGGACCCGTAAAAGAAGATAATATATATGCAGATTTTTCGTACACTATTTTTACATCTGGTGAAGGAAGGTTAGCTTTTGGATTAAAAGCAGGAGTTACTTTTATGGATGTTCGCGAACTGGTAATGGTTGATCCAGATCCGTTAAATACTCCAATACATCAAACATCTCCTAACTTTGGAGCAGGTGTTTATTATTATACAGATAAGTTTTATGCAGGCTTATCAGCTCCTAATTTTTTAGAAACTAAGCATCTTGAAAAAGACGGGGGAGTTGTTAGTACCGCTTCAGAAAAAATGCACTATTTCTTAACTTCTGGGTATGTATTTGATATTGCAGATAACCTAAAACTAAAACCTTCAACTATGATTAAAGCTACAACCGGAGCTCCTATATCTGTTGACTTATCTTTGAATCTTTTAGTAGATGAGAGAGTTGAACTTGGATTGTCTCATAGATTAGATGATTCTATAAGTGCAATGATTGGTTTTCAGGTAAACGATGATTTTAGAGTGGGATATGCATACGATTATACAACTGCAAAATTTGGAGATTTTAATTCAGGATCTCATGAAATAATGTTATTATTTGATTTTAATAGAAAAAATATTAAGAGTCCAAGATTCTTTTAAATATAAAAACAGAAATATGAAAAAAATTACATTTATTATTCTATTGTTTTGTATTGGTTACATAAATGCACAAGATGTTAATTATAGAATTAAAAACATTTCTGAAAACACAAAATTAGCTGATTTTGGAGTGACTTATTATGGTGCAAATGAAGCTGTATTTGCTTCATCTAGAAAGGATAAATCTATTAGAAATAGAAAATGGTTAAATAAACAACCGTATTTAGAATTATTTAAAGGGACATTAAGTACCAATGGAGAAATAAACAATGTAGAAAGGTTTTCAGAAACTATTAACACAAAGTATCACGAATCTAATGTAACTTTTACAAAAGATTTAAAAACAGTTTATTTCTCAAGAAATAATTATATTAATAAAAAAATTGAAAAAGATGAAGATGGTTGGGTTTTAATCCAATTATACAAAGCAACAGTTGGAGATGATGGAGAATGGACAAATATTACACCTTTGCCATTTAATAGTGACAATTACCAAACTGGGCATCCAACATTAAATGCTAAAGAAAACAAATTGTATTTTACTTCAGATATGCCAGGATCTCTTGGATCCACAGATATTTATGTTGTAGATATTAATTCTGATGGATCGTATGGTGAGCCTCTTAATTTAGGTTCAAATGTAAACACTAAAGGAAGTGAAATGTTTCCTTTTATTGATGTAAATAATGTACTTTATTTTTCTTCTAACGGACATTTCGATGGAAAAGGGCAATTAGATGTTTACGCTACAAAAATAATAGGAAAACAAGCAATTGAACCTGCAAAAAATTTAGGACATCCAATTAATAGTAAAAGTGATGACTTTGCCTTTGTTAAAAAATCAGGTGCAAATTGGGGTCATTTTTCTTCTAACAGAGAATTTGGAAAAGGAGATGATGATATTTATTATTTTGAAGAACTAACGCCTGAAGAACTTGATTGTAACCAATTAGTTGAAGGTGTAGTTCGAGAAAAGGAAACTGGAGCGTTATTACCTGGAGCGTTAGTTGTTTTATATGGAGAAAATGGAGAGAAAATTGAAAGTGTAATTACCGATAAATATGCCTCTTTTGGTTTTAAAATAGATTGTAAAACACCTTATAAAATTGTTGGATCTAAAGAAAATTATACAGAGGATAGCGAAGAGTTTGTAACGTCAAATGTTCGTGACTTAGAATTGGTTGTTGGCTTAACAATTGAACCTACTGAGTTTGTTGTTGTTCGTGGTAAACTTATGGTTAACATCAATCCAATTTATTTTGATTTAGATAAATCAGAGATTAGAAAAGATGCAGCTATTGAATTAGATAAGGTAGTTAGGATTATGAATAAATATCCAAAAATAAAGATAGCCTTAGGATCTCATACAGATAGCCGTGCAACAGATGATTATAATATGAAATTATCTGAACAAAGAGCAAAATCATCTATAGAATGGATTATCTCAAAAGGTATAGATCCTGCCAGGATTACTGGAAAAGGTTACGGAGAAACGCAGCTTGTTAACAAATGTACTAATGGAGTTGAATGCTCTGAAGCAGAACATCAATTAAATAGAAGAACAGAATTTGTTATTGTAAATACAGAAGTGGTAAATCAATAATTAAATTACTTTTAAATACAAAATGCCACAATTGTGGCATTTTGTATTTAAAGATGTTTCGTTTTTTGTATTTTAGTTTTAAACGGATAAATAAGATGTTGTTTTTGCAATTTAGAAATTATGTAATTTATATATTTCTTTTAATTTCTGTAGGTATAATTGCGCAAGACTATCAGTTGGTTACTGTTCTTAATGTAGTTTCAGGTAACGAAACAAATAATACGTTATTTCAGGTTTCTTCTAGTATTTCTTCATTAAAATATATTAGAGCGCAAAGAATTAGTGGACCTCAAGATGGAATTTTTACACAAAATAATGATAATATTAGATACACATCAATTTCAGCAGCATCTGGAATTCCAAAAAATTTAAGTAAAATAAGATTTACCTTTTTACAAGCTGATAAAAAAACGCTTATTCCATTAAACAATTTTAGATTTATTATAAACGATATTGATGGTCCAAATAACGAAGCTTTGGCAACAAATTGTACTACAAATTTAAAATTTTTAGGAACAGCAAAACCTACAAACTTAACTATAATAAATTTGTTGCCAACAATTATTGCGGTTGGTACTGTTGAAGAAAACGAAGGCTCCACAAGTAGGGTTATGTTCGAATTTAATGATGTAGCCGTTGTTGAAATTTACAATTATGCGAATGATGGATATTTAAAAGATTTTGATATGAATGATGATTATCCAATATCTAAACCAGTATTTGTTAAGTGTAAAAGTTATACTAGTAGTATTTATACAGAAACGGATACTACTTTTCAACAAGCTAAAGTTGAATTCAGAAAAGAAAAAAACAAATTATTAATTAATACAAAATCAATTTATTTTGATAGGGATAAATATACGATTAGAGAAGATGCTATTTCTGAATTAGAAAATATTTACCAATTACTTCTAAAGTATTCAAAATTAAAAATTACTATTGGTGCACATACAGATAGTAGAGCGCCTGACGACTATAATTTGAAGCTTTCAGCAAAAAGAGCAAGATCAACTATGAATTGGTTATTAAATAAACAGATTGATGCTTCTAGAATTTCAGCAAAAGGGTATGGGGAAACGCAGCTGATTAATAATTGTAGTAATGGAGTAAAATGTTCAGAAGAAGAGCACCAACAAAATAGAAGAATTGAATTTGTAATTGAAAACCCAGAAGTTATAAATTAATTATACAATTTTGTTACAAACGCTTTTAGCTTATCTCCATGAAGATTTGTTGCAATAATTTTCCCATTTATATCAATTAAAAAATTAGTTGGCAATGAAGTTATTCCAAACTCTTTTGCAACAGCAGTTTTAAAACCTTCAACAGTAGAAACATTTGTCCATACTCTATTATCTGTTTTAAGCGCCCTTAACCAGCGTTCTTTATTAGAATCTAAAGAAATACCATAAATATTAAATCCTTTAGAATTATAGTTAGAATAAAGGTTATTTAGTAATGTGCTTTCCGTTCTGCAAGGCGGACACCAACTTGCCCAAAAATCGATTAAAGTGTATGTGTCTTTTATAGAATCTAAAGGGATTAGTTTATTAAATTGATTGGGCATTTTAATAGCTGAAATGGTATTTCCAATACTTGTTTTTTTAAGAACTTGTACTTTTTCAAGTACTTTTTTTGTAATTTCTAGATTAGGATGTGCTTCTTTAAAATTAGCTGCTATTTCTTCTAAAATTGTTAATTTCTCGTTGTTCCAACGGGTAGATGTTGGATAAATAGCTATAGATGTTCCCATACTATCTTTTACAAAATGCATTAATTCATTTAAATGAACTTTATAATTTTCAACTTCAAGACTTCTTAGTTTAGTAATAGTTTGAATATTCTCTTGTTGTTCTTTTATCTTTTTTATACTGTCTCTAACTGTGGTTACCAACCTTTTTAAAGATGCTTTTCTAAAGGATTCATAATCGTTTAATAATTGAGTATCCCTAGATCCGGAAACTATTAAATCTTCTGTTGAATTTCCTTTAATTTTAATATGCTGACCTTTATCAATAGCAAGTTGAAGTGTTTTTTTATTATCAAAAGTTAAGGTATATATGTTTGGTTCTAAAAAATAAACAGCATTAAATTTTCCTCTTTTATTAACTTTTAAGGTATCCACTAATATTGTTTTTTTAGTTTGAAGATCTACTATTTGAGATAGCAGTATATAATTGGTTTCCAAATTAGAAATACTACCAGAAATAATAAATGAATTGTTATTTTTAGTAGAACAACTGTTTAAAATTATGAACAAAAAGGTGATGCTTAAGAAATTGTGGTTTCTATTTAGTTTCATTAATTAGTAGTTTAATTTCTTTGACGTAAATGAGTGTTTTAACTAACAGAATTAATACTAAATATCTATATCCGCTTTGTCTTTAACAACAGTAAAAAAATTTGGAAATAAAGTAGTCGCTAAGTTTTTAACAGGTTCGTATAATATTGAAGTTTCTTTTTGCTCTTCAGAAATAAGCGGAATGGTATTATTAAGTTTGGTGAAAACAGATAACAAAATACTTAAAATAATACCTATTTTTAAAGCACCAAAACCACCTCCAAGTAGTTTATTTAATAAGCCAAGCGAAGCAAAATCGGCAATTTTAGTAAGTAATTTCCCTAACAGTCCAATTATTAAAACTATTATAGCAAAAGTAATAGCAAAAGAAATTATTGTAATATATCGTTCTTCCCAAGATAATCTACCTGCTAAAAAATTTCCTACAAAATAAGAAAAATGAATTGCGCCATAAACACCTGCAATTAAAGCAATTAACGATGCAACTTCAACAAATAAACCTTTAAACAGACCTCTAATAAAGCCAAAAAGTAGCAGTGCTGCAATTATAATGTCAAAAGTATTCATAATAATGTTTTTGTAAATATACATGAATGGATTTGTATATTTGCAACCAAACTAAAAATATCAAATGTCTAGAGATCAAAAATTAAAAGAAGATTACGAGCAAATTCTCGAAATTTTAGCAACTAAATTTGGTGAAGGAGAGCAACTAAATTTAGATGCCATTATTTATTTAATTGGAGTACAAGAATTAGGAAAAGGTGCTGTAGAATTTAAAAAAGATGACAAAGTTAATTTAATGCATATTGCAATTTGTAGATTATTAGAACCTTTTGGTTACTACGAGTTTGACTTTTTTGACGATGAAGGTTGGCCACATTATAAAGTGCTAGAAGAATTACCACCTTTAAAATCTGGAGAACAAACAGTGCTTATAAAAGAAGCTATTGTGCTGTATTTTAAAGCGCAGGAATTAATCTCTAATGATTAGTGATATTTGATTTAAAACCCTGATTTTAATTTTCTATATTCCTAAAGACATTCCTATATTTGGTCTGATTATTGAATAAATCAATAAAAATAAAATAATGAAAAAGCTACTACTCTTATTGTTTTTAATTAGCACAACAATACAAAGTCAAACTTTTGTAAAAGGAACAATGAGCCCTGAAATTAGCACACTAGAATATGTAATTTTATACCAATTAAAAGGTGCAAAACAATTATATATTACAAATGTTGAGATAGTTAATGGCAGTTTTAAAATCGATTTTCCTGAAAATTCACCTAAAGGAATGTATCGTTTAGTATACGATATGAACAATGGTGGTTTTGTAGATATATTATATACAAATGAATCTATAGAATTAAAATTTGACCCAACGTTTCCTTCAGGAACTATAGCGTTTTTAAGTTCAGACGAAAATAAAATATATGCTAATTATAAAATACAAACAGATAATTTAAAGCGTAAGTTAGATTCCCTTCAGTTATCTTTTTTTAGATTAAAAGACGATAATACAGCTCTTAAATTTACAAATGAATATTATAAAAAAACACGACAAAATTATTTAGAAACTCAAGTTAAATTTGAGGAAAATTCTAAAGGTATGTTAGCAAATAATTTTATTAAGGCAAGTAAAAAATATTATGCAGCAGAAGTTTTTTCGTCGCCACAACTATATTTAAATAGTGAAAAATTACACTATTTTGATGCACTAGATTTTAATAATACAGCATTACAAAACTCAATTTTTTATACCGAAAAGATAGTAGATTATGTATTCTATTTAAACCAATCAGATGATTTTGAAGTTCAAAACAAGTTATATATAAATGCCATTAATGAAGTTGTAGAAAAAATTGGCGATAATTTTGCTCTAAAAAATGAAATTTTAACAACATTAATGTACAATTTCACACAAATAGAGAACACAACACTTATAGATTATATTATTGAAAACTTATATAACAAACTTCCTTTAGAATATCAAAATAAAACTGATATTGAACAAATACTTGAAACGGTTAAATTAGCTGTTGGAAGAGCTGCACCAGATTTTTATTGGCAAGAAAATGGAAAAGAACACAGTCTATATAATGTAGATAAAGCAGCCACTTATATGGTAATTTTTTGGAGTACAACTTGCTCTCATTGTTTGGTTGAAATTCCTGAATTATACGAGTTTTTAAAAGAAAATACCAATGTGAAAGTAATTGCAATTGCTCTAGAGAATGATGAAGTAAGCTTTAATAGTTATAAAGAAAAGTTTAATAAATGGACAAATGTTTTAGGTTTAGAAAAATGGCAAAACCCCATTGCACGTTCCTATGAAATTTCTTCAACACCTAATTACTTTATTTTAGATGCCAATAAAAAAATAATTTCTAAGCCCTATGCTTTAGAAGCTGTTAAAAACTATTTTAAAAACAGGTAAAGTAGCTTATAAAAAAGGTTGATTAAATTAAGATTAGCTAAAAATGCAGGAAAGCATCTTCAATATGTTCAATGTTGAAAGTGTATTGATTTTTTAGAATTGCAATAATATCGAACCTAACTTCAATATCTAAATCTTTTGTAGTAACATATTGGTTAACAGCATCAACCAATAATTTAATTTTCTTTTGATTTACAAAATCTTGTGGTTTTCCAAAATAATCGCTCGAACGTGTTTTAACTTCCACAATAGCTAAAATATCATCTTTTAAAGCAATAATATCTACTTCTGCTTTTTTATAAAACCAATTTTTTTCAAGTATTTTATAGCCGTTTTTTTCTAGATATTCAACTGCAAGTTCTTCACCTTTTTTGCCTAATTCATTATGTGTAGCCATCTTTTATTTTTTAGTAGTAATATTTAGAGCCAGAATGAAGTAACTCGAATATTTCTAAGCTTAAATATACTATAAAGTATTTAAATCTTTAAAAGTTACTGAATAAAAAAAGGCTGTCTAAAATGTATTCTAGGCAGCCTTTTGTGTATATAAATAATTTATTTTATTCTCCTATTTTAGTCCAACTATCACGTAAAGGAACAGTTCTATTAAACACTAAATTAGTTTTAGTGGTGTCTTTATCAACACAAAAATAACCTAAACGTTGAAATTGAAATCTGTCTAATACTTTAGCGTTTTTTAAACTAGGTTCAATAAAAGCATTGATAATATTTAAAGAATCTGGATTTATAAATTCTTTAAAATCTTTGTCTTTATGTCCGTCAGGAGCTTCATCTGTAAACAAGCGGTCATAAACTCTAACTTCAGCTTTTTCAGCATGTTTAACAGAAACCCAATGCAAGGTTCCTTTTACTTTACGTTGGCTAGCTTCTGTACCGCTTCCGCTTAAAGAATCTTCATCATAAGTACAATGTATTTCAGTAACGTTGCCATTTGCATCTTTTATACAGCTTTCGGCTTTAATTATATATGCATTTTTTAAACGGACTTCTTTACCTAATTTTAAACGAAAAAACTTTTTATTAGCCTCTTCTCTAAAATCTTCTTTTTCAATATATATTTCACTACTAAAAGGAACAGCTCTGCTACCAAAACCTTCTTCATAATCGTTATAATTAGCATCTAAAAACTCTTCTTTTCCTTCTGGGTAATTGGTAATGATTACTTTAACAGGATCTAGAACCGCCATAACACGTGGTGCTGTTTTGTTTAAGTCGTCTTTAATACAATGCTCTAGTAATGCCACATCTGTAACGTTATCTCTTTTTGAAATCCCTGCAGTTTCGCTGAATTTTCTGATTGAATTTGGAGTATAACCACGTCTTCGTAATCCAGAAATTGTTGGCATACGAGGGTCGTCCCAGCCAGTAACAATTTTTTCTTCAACCAATTGCAATAATTTACGTTTACTCATTACAGTATAACTTAAATTTCTACGGGCAAATTCTCGCTGTTTTGGACGTAAATCTAATTTAGAAGCATCAAAAACCTGATCAACATACCAATCGTATAAATCTCTATGCGATTTAAATTCTAAGGTACAGATAGAATGCGAAATTTGCTCTAAATAATCTGATTCACCGTGTGTCCAATCGTACATTGGGTAAATACACCAATCTCCACCAGTTCTATGATGATGCTTTTTTAAGATACGATACATAATTGGATCACGCATATGCATATTGGTATGTTTCATATCAATTTTTGCACGCAATACATGTGAGCCTTCTGTAAGCGCTCCATTTTTCATTTTTAAAAAAAGTTCTAAATTTTCTTCAATACTGTTATTTCTATTTGGACTATTAGTTCCAGGCTCTGTTGGCGTTCCTTTTTGGATTGCCATTTGTTCTGAAGATTGATTGTCTACATACGCTTTTCCTTCTTTAATAAGCGCAATAGTCCAATCAAATAATTGTTGAAAATAATCTGAAGAATACAGTTCTTTGTCCCACTTAAAGCCAAGCCACTCAATATCGTGTTTAATAGCATCTACATATTCTTGCTCTTCTTTTGCAGGGTTTGTATCATCAAAACGTAAATTTACGGGAGCGTTGTAGCGCAATCCCAATCCAAAATTTAAACAAATAGAAGCAGCGTGTCCAATATGCAAATAACCATTTGGTTCAGGCGGAAATCTAAATCTTAATTTATCTTTTGGTAATCCGTTTGCTAAATCTTCTTCAATAATTTGTTCAATAAAATTCAGCGACTTTTTTTCTTCACTCATAATTGTAAAATAATAAGTCACAAAATTATCGATTTTTTTTGGCAATAGCTATAAATAATTAACAGTGCTAGGGTTTGTAAGGTAAGTTGGCTTATAATAAAGTAGCAAAGGCATTTTAAACACCTTTTAAGCTGTTAAATCCAGCCTATTAGTTTTTGAAACGGTAAATTATTTTAAAAAAGATGTAATTCTAAAATCATAATTCTAAATTTGTAATTCATAATTAAATAAAAATGGGAGTTATTAAAGTGAAAAATATCCGTGTGTATGCATATCACGGTTGTTTGGTTGAAGAAGGAAAAATAGGTTCAGATTATAGAGTAGATTTAACTGTAAAGGCAAATTTATCTAAATCTGCTATTTCAGATAATCTTGCAGATACTGTAGATTACGTCCATTTAAACAAAATTGTAAAAGAAGAAATGGCAATTAGATCTAAACTTCTAGAAGAAGTTGCCAAACGTATTTTAGATCGTATTTTAGCTGAAATTTCTATTGTTAAATTTGCTAAAGTTGAAGTTTCTAAATTAAATCCACCAATAGGAGGTAATGTTGCCATGGTAACAATTGAAATGAGCAAAAAAAGAAAGTAACCTAATAATTATTGTTTATTTATAAGTTAGCATCATTCTAAAAAGAACAAATATAGCTACAAGAATAGATGCTTCCGCTTAAAAATAACTACAAATATTTAATTTTAGAATGTTATATCAAATCAATAATTAAACAGTGATACAATAATTTCAAAAAAATGTTGCCAACTTACTAAAAATAGTTAAATTTGCAATCCAATTAAGGCGTCGTGGCCGAGTGGCTAGGCTGGGCTCTGCAAAAGCTCCTACAGCGGTTCGAATCCGCTCGACGCCTCAACAAAAACCTAAGCAATTTGCTTAGGTTTTTTGATTTATTTAACATACAGTTGCATAGAAAATCACGTATCTTTGTGGAACTTACATAATACAACTTAAAAAGTTGATATTGTACAGTTGAAAATTTTATACAAGAATGACAATTTACCCTATTGAAACAGGAAATTTTAAGTTAGATGGCGGCGCTATGTTTGGAGTAGTTCCAAAAACACTTTGGCAGCGTACAAACCCAGCAGATAGTAATAATTTAATAGATATGAGTATGCGAAGCATGCTTATTCAAGATGGAAACCGACTTATATTAATTGATACAGGAACTGGTAATAAACAATCAGATAAGTTTTTTGGTTATTATTATTTTTTTGGAGATTTTTCTTTAGATTCTTCATTAGCAAAATACGGTTTTCATAGAGACGATATTACTGATGTTTTTTTAACTCATTTACATTTCGACCATTGCGGAGGCGCTATACAATGGAACAAAGACAGAACGGGTTACGAACCAGCTTTTAAAAATGCTAAATTTTGGTCTAATAAAAACCATTGGCAATGGGCAGTTGAGCCAAATGTTAGAGAAAAAGCTTCATTTTTAAAAGAAAATATAAACCCAATAGAAGCTAGCGGACAATTAAATTTTGTGAATTTACCCACAGGTGATTTTGCAACAAATACGGAGCTTGGTTTCGATATTCTATTTGCAGATGGGCATACCGAAAAACAAATGATTCCACATATTCAATATAAAGGAAAAACACTTGTTTTTATGGCAGATTTATTGCCAACAGTTGGGCATATACCTTTGCCTTACGTAATGGGCTACGATACACGCCCGTTATTAACTATGGACGAAAAAGCCAAATTTTTAAACCAAGCAGCAGACAATAATTATTTCTTGTTTTTAGAACACGACGCAACTAACGAGTTGTGTACCTTAAAACACACCGAAAAAGGAGTGCGATTAAACGAAACATATAAATTTAACCAAGTATTTTAATTAAATAGTAAATAGAAATGAGAATTTTAAAACCAATGTATGTAGTGGCAATTGCGGTTGCTACATTAACTAGTTGTAGTTCTGTAAAAAATATGACAGTACCAACTATGGATACAGCTGTATCAATGGCTGAAAAAAAAGAAACTGTAGGTGATGAACAATTTAAACATTGGGCACATGCCGATTTGGTAACAGACACAATTCCTGGTATAAGTTTAGATAAAGCATACCAATTTTTAGAAGGAAAAACGGGAGAAACAGTAATTGTAGCTGTTATAGATTCTGGAATTGACATTGAACATGAAGATTTAAAAGATGTACTTTGGACAAACCCAAAAGAAATTGCAGGTAACAATATAGATGATGATAAAAACGGATATGTAGATGACGTTTATGGATGGAATTTTTTAGGCGGTAACGGTGTTGCGGCGCCAGAGCAATTAGAAATTACGCGTATTGTAGCTAAATTAAATAATCGTTTTGAAGGAAAAACTGCTGAAAATATTTCTGAAGAAGAAAAAGCAGATTTTGAAAAGTATCAAGAGTATTTAGAAGCTTATACAAATGCTTCAAAAAATCATTTCAATACTATGGAACGCCTAGCTCAAATAGAAGGAGTTATGAATTCTGTAAAAGAATTTGTAGGAAAAGAGGATCTTACCATTGAAGATCTTAAAGCTATTAAAACAGATGATGTAGCTATTCAAGGACAAGCAAATGGTCTAATAGGAATGTTTAATAACGGTTTTGATGAAAAAGCTTTTAACGATTATTATGATAATCAAAAAAGAAATAAAAACTACGATTTAAATTTTGATGGTAGAGCAATTGTAGGAGATAATCCAGAAGATATTACAGATGTTAACTATGGTAACGGATTTGTAATTGGTTCAAAAGATGTTGAATCACATGGAACGCACGTTGCGGGTATTATTTTAGCTTCTCGTAATAACAATATTGGTATGCAAGGAGTTGCGCACAATGCAAAATTAATGTCCGTAAGAGCTGTTCCAGATGGAGATGAGCGCGATAAAGATGTTGCTTTAGCAATTAGATATGCAGTAGATAATGGTGCAGAAGTAGTAAATATGAGTTTTGGAAAAAGTTATTCTCCACACCGCCATTGGGTAATTGATGCCATTAAATACGCAGAAAAACATGATGTTTTATTAGTACACGCTGCTGGTAACTCTAGTGAAGATATTGATGTTAAAGATAATTGGCCAAACGATTCTTATGATAAAATAAGTGAAGTTGCTGATAATGTGTTAACTATTGGAGCGATGAGTGTAAATTACAACGAAAAATTACCAGCTTCATTTACAAATTACGGACAAAAAAATGTTGATGTATTTGGTCCTGGAGTTCAAATTTATTCTACAGTTCCTAAAAATGAATATGCAAAATTTAGTGGAACATCAATGGCGTCTCCAGAAGTTGCAGGTATTGCAACATTGGTAAGATCTTATTACCCTCAATTATCTGCAAGTCAGGTAAAGCACATTATTATGAATTCTGGAACTAAATTAGATTTAGATGTACTAGTTCCTGGAAAAAAAGACGAAAAAGTTAATTTCTCTACATTATCAATTTCTGGTAAAGTAGCGAACGCTTACAATGCTTTGGTTTTAGCCGATAAAATGGTGAACGGAAAGTAGTAAAATTATAATATTCTGTTAAAAAGCACATTCAAATTGAATGTGCTTTTTTGTTTTATAGACTTATGTTTATATTGCCATTCTAACTATTAAAATTAATTAATGAAAATATTTTTACAGCTAATTATACTGGTTACTACAGTTTCAATTTCAGCACAAAACAATACAACTTATTGGCAACAACATGCAGATTATTTTATGGATGTGGATGTAGATGTTCAAAATTATAAATACAAGGGAACGCAAAAGCTTGTTTATACAAATAATTCACCAGATGCACTTGAAAGGGTGTTTTATCATTTATATTTTAATGCCTTTCAACCAGGAAGCGAAATGGATGCCCGTATTCAATCCATTATAGATCCAGATAAAAGAATGGTTGTAAATAAAGGAACTAGATATAATCCTAGGTATCAAAGCAGAATTGCAGAACTAAAACCCAATGAAATTGGCTATCTAAATGTTGTTTCACTAAAGCAAAATGGAATAGATGTGAAATACAAAGCCGAAGGAACAATATTGGTAGTTGCTTTAAACAATCCCATTAAACCTGGAGAATCTGTAACTTTTGATATGATTTTTGATGGGCAAATACCAGTAATGATTAGAAGAGCAGGAAGAAATAGTGAAGACGATGTGGCGTTATCAATGGCACAATGGTATCCTAAAATGGCTGAATATGATTTTGAAGGTTGGCATGCCGATGCTTATATTGCTCGTGAATTTCATGGAGTTTGGGGGAATTTTGATGTAACGCTTCACATAGATAAAAAATATACTGTTGGTGGAACAGGTTATCTTCAAAATCCACAAGAAATTGGGCATGGATATGAGGATAAAACAAAGCCATTAACTATTAAAAAAGGAGAAAAGCTTTCTTGGCATTTTGTTGCCCCAAATGTACACGATTTTACTTGGGCTGCAGACCCAGATTTTAAGCACGACATTCTAAAGACAAAAAGTGGTACCCAGCTTCATTTTTTATACAAGAATAATAAAAAATATTTAAAATCATGGAAAGAAATACAACCACTTACTGAAAAAGCCCTCGACTATTTTAATGAAACTATTGGTCCATATCCTTGGAAGCAATATTCAGTTATACAAGGAGGTGATGGAGGCATGGAATATGCCATGTGTACCTTAATTTCTGGAGGTGAAACTTTAGAAAGTATTATTGGGACAGTTTATCATGAGTTGGCACATGCGTGGTTTCAACAACTATTAGCAACTAACGAGAGTAAGTATTCTTGGATGGATGAAGGTTTTACAACTTACATTGAAACATTAGCATACAATAAAATTTTGAAAAATAAGGGAGATCAACCAACATCTGAAAATTTTAAAGGATATTTTGATTTGGTAAACATAGGAATAGAAGAACCGCTTACAACGCATGCAGACAGATTTAATACCAATGCTGCCTTTAGCAGAGGAAGCTATACTAAAGGAAGTATGTTTTTAACACAATTGAATTATATTATTGGTGAAGAAAATGTGAAAAAATCACTTAAAAAGTATTACCAAGATTTTAAGTTTAAACATCCAACACCAATTGATTTTCAACGAGTGGCTGAAAAAGTTTCAGGAATTGAATTAGATTGGTATTTAAATGAATGGATTGAAACTACACATACTATTGATTATGCGGTTGCTAAAGTTGAAGAAAAAAACATAACCCTAGTAAGAGTTGGTCAAATGCCAATGCCAATTGATGTTAGAGTAACCTATGCAGATAACAGTTTTGAGAATTTTTACATTCCCTTAAAGATGATGAAAGGAGAAAAGCCCACTACTTCAAACATTATAAAGGATTGGGCTTGGTCCAATCAGTTTTATACGTTTTCAACTCCAAAAGAAATTAAGAAAGTTGAAATTGATACTTCTGGTTTAATGGCAGATATCAATAGAGAAAATAATGTATTTATTAACTATTAGTAGTTTATGAATTTTAGTGGAAAAACTTAAGAATAACGTTTTTTTGAGTGTTTTTAAACTGCAATTTTTATGTTTTTAAATTCTAAATTTAACTAAAACGGTATAAATTTATAAAAAAAACATCAGATTCGTGTTTTAATTGTTAATGTTAAAAAGCTCTTTTAAGCAATAGCTTAAGGGGTTTTTTGCATTAAATAACAAACGATTTTTAAAAATTAAAAATTTTGTTTAATAAAAATGATTAAAAATTAAACAAATATTAAAATGTTTAACTATATTTGTAAAACATTAAACAATAAAATCGTATATTATGAAAACTAAAAAATTTTTTTCCGCATTATTAATATTTGGATTTATGATTACTTCTGTATCAGCAATTCATATAAATGAAATAGAAAGATTACCTTATTTTGAAACAGAAGAAGCAACACCAACCATTGTTGGAGTAGCTGCAAGTAATGAGAATTTTACAACTCTAGTTGCCGCTGTTAAAGCAGCAAATTTAGTTGAAACTTTAAACAGCGAAGGTCCGTTTACAGTATTTGCTCCAATTAATGCAGCTTTTGATAAGTTACCAGCTGGTACTTTAGAAAGTTTATTAAAACCTGAAAATGTAAAGACTTTAACAGCTATTTTAACGTATCATGTAGTTGCAGGAGAATTTAAAGCAGCAGCAGTAGTTGCAGCAATAAAAGAAAATAATGGAAGTTTTGTAATACCTACAGTACAAGGAGGGAATCTTACGGCAACAATTAAAGATGGAAATGTTATTTTAACTGATGAAAAAGGAAATATTTCAAAAATAATTTTGACAGATGTTGCTGCATCAAACGGTGTAATTCATGCAATAGACACTGTGGTTATGCCATAGTTTAATTTTTTAATTAATTACTTTAAAAACTCGTTGCGTTTTATGTAACGAGTTTTTTTATGCTCATAACTCTTAATCAACAATAAATCTTGGTAAATTATGAGGTAACCTAGTTAATAATTCGTAATTAACTTGATCGCTAAATTCACTAAAAGATGAAACACTAATTTCTAAATCGCCTTGTTTTCCAATTAATACAACTTCATCTCCTTTTTGAACGTTTTCAATTTTTGTAACATCAACCGTAATCATATTCATATTTACCGTTCCTATAACGCTTACTCTTTGCCCATTTAATAAAACACGTCCTTGGTTACTTAAGCTTCTACTAAATCCGTGGCTGTAACCAACAGGAATTGTTGCAATTTTTAAATTAGAATTTGCTAAATATGAGGTTCCATAGCCAACAAATTCACCTGCTTTAACGCTTTTAACATCCATAACTTTGCTTTTCCAAGAAATAATTCTTTTTAAAGGGTCTTCAGTTATTTTCTTTTTAGTTAAATACTCAATGTAAATTTCTTTATTTGGAAAAAAACCATATTGAACAATACCTAATCTAACCATATCCATTTGACTTTTAGGGTAACGTAGCGCAGCAGCAGAACATGCACTATGTATTTGCGCTGGAATTACATTTTTAGCTGTAAATTTCTGAATAGATTTTTGGAAGCTTTTTTGTTGTTTTTTTATTCTGTAATAGTTTGTAATGCTTTCAGCGCCAGCATAATGGGTGCATAATCCTTTAAAGTTTATAAAGGCGCTGTTTTTAGTTATCAATTGGGTAATTTTACCAATATCTTTTTGATTAAAACCAGTTCTATTCATACCTGTTTCCACTTCGATATGAATGGTTGCTTTTTTCTTCATCTTTTTTGCTAATTCAATAGCTTTTTCTAATCTATCAAATTCAAAAACATAAAATTCAATTTCATTTTCAATAGCCCACGCTAATTGTTCGTCTTCAACCAATCCCATAATCATAATGGTAGTTTTATTTATTGAAGATTTTTGAACTCTGTAAGCTTCATCTGCACTAAAAACTGAGAAATGGTTAATACCGCATGACTCTGCCAGAGGTACGTAAAACTCTATTCCATGTCCGTAAGCATTTCCTTTTACTACTGAAGATATTTGTACATTTTTAAGAATATGATTTTTTAAGAAGTTTAAATTATGTTGCAATGCTGATTTACTAATTTCTAAGTATGAGGTATAAAACATATGTTAATTTAATAGTTGTAAACTTATTTGATGAAATAATTTAATAGCTGTTGGCAAAATTTTATCTGGAAAATCGTATTCAGGATTATGCAATGGTTTGCACTTGGTTCCAGCTCCTATTCCAAACATAGCGCCTTTAAATTGTTGCGTAAACAATCCAAAATCTTCACCAAATTTAAAAGGCTCTTTTTTAAACACGGTTTCTAAATTTTGACGTTCTGCTGCCAATATTATCGTATTAATAGCTTTATTATTGTTTCTAGTTGCGCTGAATTCTTCAGTCCATTTAGATTGAATTTTCACTTTGTGTTTAGTTGAGGTTTCTTGTAAAATATTTACTAAAGCTAAAGATGATGCTTCAATTTTTTCTTGAGTCCAAGTTCTTAAAGTAAATCGAAGTTCACCATACCCAGCCGAAGTACCGTAAGCAATTTCTCCCATGTTGATATGAATAGGTGTTATTAATGAAAAATTTTCACTTTTGGGATTATTATTAGAAAGCGTTTCAAATTTTTGAATAATTTCAGCAATTGCTAAAGCTGGATTTGTTCCTTTTTCTGGTTCTGCTGCATGTGCATTTTTACCATGAATTTTAATAATAATACTTTTTACAGCCGCAGTAAATGAGTTATTTTTTAGAATTATTTCATGTAAAGGCGCTTCTGGTATATTGTGAAACGCAAAAACATAATTGGGTTTTATAGTACTAAATTTAGGATCGTTTATAACTTTTTGAGCGCCTTCTCCTGTTTCTTCAGCAGGTTGAAATAACAAGATTATTTTTCCCTTCTTTGGTGGGTTTTTAGAGAGTAATTTTGCAAAACCTAATAAAGCGCAAGTATGTCCGTCGTGACCACATTTATGAGAAATTCCGAAATTTAAAGATGCGTGTTTAAAGGTGTTTGTTTCTGTAATTGGTAATGCATCAATATCTGCTCTAAAAAGAATATTTTCACCAGGTTTTTTACTGTCAAAAATTGCTAAAACTCCAAAACCGCCAACCTTTGTTATTATTTGTGTTGGAGTACAGGTTTTTAAAAATGTATAAATAAGTTTTGAAGTATTTGTTTCTTTTCCTGATAATTCTGGATTTGCATGAATCTTTTTTCTTAGTAAAATTAGCTCTTGAAGTAGTTTGTTATCCATTATTATTTTGTGCATTTTTTTAAAGAAGCTTTAAATTAAAAAAATACCAAGAGACTTCCTAATAAAACTAATTTAAGTTAGTCTAAAACCCATTTAACTCGGCCAACTTCACCTGTTACAAGTTGAACTTTTATTCCGTGTGGATGTTTTTGAGAATTAGTTAATATTCTTTTTACAAATCCTGCTGTTAACACTCCACTGCGTTGATGGTGTTTTTGTACAATTTCTACTTCGCTATCTATTTGTATATTATTTCTAATACTACCACTAATTTTTTCTTTTTTCATAGATTTTTATGTGTTTTTCTTCTTTCTATGTTTTTTCAATTTTTTTGGCCCATACCACAACCAAAAACCAGTAATTGTAAATAAAAGCAAAGCCAATCCCATAATTGAGGTGTAAATTACTCGAAATGGTTTTGAAGAAGTATTAAACCAGGTGTCTAAAATAGTTCCATCGTGTAAATCTTCAATAAAATCGGAATGTCTTTTACCAATATTTAGAACGTTTCCTGTAGCTCCATCTAATTGAATTTCCCAAGGGTGATTTTCAAAAATAAACTTTACCATTCCTTTGTTTTTTCTAATATCAATTCTGTCAAGTTCTGTAGGTAAATTTGATGAAATGCTATCTTTTAACACAAGTAATGCTTTTTTATGCAAACTATCAACGGGCAACCAATCTTTTAAATAACTTGAAGATCCTTTGTAAGATTGGGGTATAATTAAATTATTACTATGGCTTTTCCAGCCTAACAGAATTCCTGTAACGGCTATTATAAAAAAGAATATAAAAAGTGCAGCACCAGTTGCGCGGTGTACTTTTCTAAAGGTTCTTAAAATTTTTGCTTGTGTTTGTTTGGAGTTCAGTTTTTTCAAAAGTTAATTTGTTTTAATTTGTTTTTTCTACGTTATTAATAACATTTTTTAGGTTTAATTTTTCCTCAGGAATAAAGCCTTTTAAAAATAATACGATTCCGAAAATCATTAGTAAAATTCCCATAGCGCGTTTAATTTTATAAGTAACAGCTGGAGTTAAATATTTTTTAAGCTGTTTTGCCAGTGTTATTTTGCCTATATCGGTAATAAAATAACTTAATAAAATAACTGAAAAGTAATTGAATATTTTTCCAGGATTCATTTGTAAGTTTGAACCTACTACAACTATCATTCCTAGCCAAAATCCTAAAACCCCAATGTTTATAAAATTTAATAAAAAGCCTTTAGCAAAAAGTTTAGGGTAATTTGTTTTTTCTGGCAGAACTAAATTTTCATCTTGTATTATTCGTTTCTGACTTTTATCTAAATAGGTAATTAAACCGTAAATTAATAAAATTAAACCTCCAATATAAAAAAGCCTTGGGTCGTCTTTTATGCTTTCTAGAAGACTTTTACTGCCGTAATATGCAATTAAAAGAAATACAACATCGCCCAAAATTACGCCTAAGTCAAAAGCAATTGCAGCACGAGCGCCTTTTATTATACTAGTTTGAATTAGCATAAAAAAGACAGGCCCAATCATAAAGGCTAAAAAAAAGCCAATAAGTATTGCTTCTTTAATTTCGTTAAATGTCATAATGGTTGTTTAATTAAAAATTCAAGTTAATACAAAAAATTAAACATCATCATAATCAACAGTAATTTTTGGTGAAGTTGGATGCGCTTGGCAAGTTAAAATTAAACCTTCTTTAATTTCACTATCCGATAAAATAGCATTTTTTTCCATTTTAGCAGTTCCTTGGGTTACTTTTGCCAAACAGCTGCTACAAATGCCTCCTTGGCAAGAGTATGGAGCGTCTAATCCTTGTTTTAAAGCAGCACTTAAAATAGTGGTTTTAGCATCCATATTAAAACTGGTTTCTTCATCATCAACAACAATTGTAATTTCTGAAGTGCCTTCAAAATTCTGAGTTGCTTTTTCTTCGGAAGTAGCTGGTGTTGAAAACAATTCAAAAAAGATACTATCTTTTTTAATATTATTTTCAATTAGCACATCAATAGCTAAATGAATCATAGCTTCTGGTCCACATAAAAATGCTTTATCAAAAGTTATATGTTTTAATTTATTTTTAACAACATAATTAATAGTTGCTCTGTCTATTCTGCCAAATAATGCATTCTCTTGTTCTTCTTGGCTATAAATATATTGCACGTTTAAGTTATTTGGATAGCTCTTTTGTAGTGCGTCTATTTCATCTTTAAAAATAGTTTCAGTAACAATTTTATTTCCGTAGATAAGTGTAAAAGTACTGTCTTGCTCTTCGTTTAAAGTAGCTTTTAGCATTGCCATAATTGGTGTAATTCCGCTTCCTGCAGCAATTGCTAAATAGTTTTTCGAATTATTTTTAGAAGTTTCTAATACAAATTTTCCTTCAGGTTTTTGAACCTCTAAAGTGTCACCTTTTTTTAAAATAGTGTTTGCAAATACCGAAAATGTACCATTATCAACTGCTTTTACTGCAACTCTTAATTCGTTGCTATTTGGTGCGGAACATATAGAATATGCTCTTCGTAACTCAACACCAGCTAATTCTTTTTTTATATTAATATATTGCCCAGCAGTAAATCTAAATTCGTTTTTAAGTTCAGTTGGAATATCAAATACAATTGAAACAGCATTTTGGGTTTCTTTTTTAATTTCTTTTATAGTAAGTAAGTGAAATTTCGACATAATTATTAATTTAAGGCTACAAAAGTAGTTAATCTAAAAACAAATTTTTGTTAAAATTAATACCTAAGAAAATTATGCATAACAAAATTATGCATATATTTGAAATGTTATTTATGAAATTATGGGAAATCAAAAATTATATAAAGGTTCTTTACAAACTATTATTTTGAAGTTGTTGGAAGAAAAAGATAAAATGTACGGTTACGAAATTACACAGAAAGTAAAGGAATTAACCAAAGGAGAATTAACAATTACCGAAGGTGCTTTGTACCCAGCGTTGCATAAATTAGAAGCTGAAGGTTTGTTAGATGTTGAGGTAGCCAAAGTAGACAATCGTTTGCGAAAATATTATAAGTTAACAGAAAATGGCACTAAAGAAACCGTAAGTAGGTTAGCTGAAATGGAAGATTTTTTAAGAACTATGCAAACTATTGTAAATCCTAAATTTAGTTTAGAATAAAGTCTATAATGGGCAATAATTAAAAAATAAAGCTAAAAATATAATTGAAAAGAGAGATAAACGAAATTGTATTTAGATGGAAAAGAAGATAAAACTAACTCCACAACAAATTCAAGAATTGTACAAATTTACACGTAAACATTATGTGGAGCATTACGATATGCAAACCGAGTTGGTAGATCATTTAGCAAACGATATTGAGCAAATTTGGCAAGAAAAACCAACCCTTTCTTTTGAAGATGCTAGAACAATATCTTTCAAAAAATTTGGTGTTTTTGGCTTTATGGATGTTTATGGAGCTAGACAAGGTGCATTACAAAAAAAGTATATGAAAATATTGTGGCAACACGCAAAAGCTTGGTTTAGATTGCCAAAAATAATTGCAACTATTGCTTTTTTCTATTTTTTCTACGTAGGTTTAATTGAATATGGAGATTCGTTTGCGCTATCAATCATTGGTGTTGTAATTGTATTTGGTTTAGTAAAACATATTCTATTACTTAGAAAAGTTAAAAAGCGACAAAAATTAAGTGGTAAAAAATGGTTATTAGAAGATATTATTTTTAAAGGTTTATTTTTAGGAGGAGGAATTATAGGAATAAACTTGTTTAATATTATAAGTATCTCAAGTCCTGAAGTTTATAATGTTTTTTGGGCAATTTTTTATGCGGCAATTTTTACAATAATGGTTGTATACGTTTATATTAGTGTTGAAGTTTTGCCCAAAAAAGCCGAAGAATTATTAATAGAAAACTATCCAGAATACAAATTAGTATAACGTTCTCTGTAACAAAACAAAAAAATAGCTACCAATAAAAAAACAACTTTTCAAATGATTAACAACTTTTTGAATTTTGAATGGAAACAATTTTTTCGTTCATCATACTGGCAAAAAAACATTGCGCTAAATATTTTATTGGCTTTTTTGGCTATTTATTTTATACTTATGTTTTTAGCATTAGGAGTAAGTATTTATCCTTTATTAAAAAAGCAGTTTCCAGAATCTGACCCATTGTTATTGGTTAATGGTGCTTTATTTTATTGGTTTTTAGGAGATTTAATAATGCGTTTCTTTTTGCAAAAATTGCCAGTAATGAACATAAAACCATTACTTATTTTACCAATAAAACGAAGAAAGGTCTTAAATTACGTTTTAGGAAAATCAGCTATTTCATTCTTCAATTTTTTGCCACTTTTTGCAATCATTCCGTTTGGAGTTATATTAATTTTTGAAGATTACTCTAAAACTACCGCAATAGTTTGGATGTTATTAATGTATATATGTACATTAATTATTAATTTTTTAAACTTTATTATTGAAGCAAAATCGGCTGAAACAGAATTGTCTTTTTTACCACTTATTGTTTTAGCATCTTTATTATTTGGTTTAAATTATTTTGAAGTAATTGAATTTACAAGTTTACTTGCCAATGGAATAAATGCCATTACCGAGAATTCAATTTTATTGCTAATTCCTGTAGCTATTTTAACCGTTTTATATTATGTAAATTATAAGTTGTTAAAGACAAAACTGTATGTTGATGGTTCTTTAAAAGTTAAAGCAGATGTTGCTGTAACAACAGATTTAGCTTGGACACGTAGATTTGGAGATATTGCACCCTTTTTACAATTAGATTTAAAATTATTGTGGAGAAATAAGCGTCCTCGTTCTTCCATTTTTATTTTAATAATTGGTTTATTGTATGGCTTGTTTTTTTACCCAAATCCAATCTATAAAGAATGGATTCCAATGTTTGTGTTTGTAGGAGTATTTATAACAGGAATTTTTATGATTAATTTCGGGCAATTTATTCCAGCTTGGGACAGTGGTTATTATAAATTGTTAATGAGCCAAAATATAAAATACAAACAATACTTAAATTCTAAATTTTCGTTAATGTTAATTAGTGCAATAATTATGTTTGTGCTAAGTATTCCCTATGTGTATTTTGGGTGGAAAATATTAGTTATTCATTTTGCAGCAATGGTATATAATATTGGGATTAATTCACATGTATTATTGTTAGGAGGTTCTTTTAATAGAAAAAAGATTGATTTAACACAACGTGCAGCATTTAACTATCAGGGTACAGGAGCAGTGCAGTGGTTAATTGGTTTTCCTTTACTATTAATACCAATTTTATTATTTTATATTCCTTATAAATTTATAAATTTTGAAGCTGGCATTGCAACTTTAATTATTTTAGGAATTATTGGAATTATATTCCATCAAAAAATAATGAATTTTATTACAAAAAAATACATCAATTCAAAATATAAAATGATAAGTGCTTTTGATCAAGATAATTAAAACACTTAACAAGTATTTAAATAAATATTTCAACAGTTAAACATAAAGTTAAAATGATAAAAGCAGCTCAACTTTCAAAAATATATAACGGAACTACAGTATTAGGTATTGAAGAACTTGAAATTATAAAAGGACAATCTTTTGGTTTAGTAGGGAATAACGGAGCGGGTAAAACTACTTTTTTTAATTTATTATTGGATTTAATAAAACCAACAACTGGACAAGTTGTAAATAATAATATTCAAGTAAATACAAGCGAAGATTGGAAACCATTTACAGCAGCTTTTATTGACGAAAGCTTTTTAATTGGGTATTTAACACCAGAAGAATATTTTTATTTTATAGGTGAGTTAAGGGGTTTAAATAAAGCAGATGTTGATACTTTTTTGGCTCAGTTTGAAGAGATTTTTAATGGTGAGATTCTAGGAGGAAAAAAATATTTAAGAGATTTATCTAAAGGAAATCAGAAAAAAGCTGGTATTGTGGCCGCTTTAATTGGAAATCCAGAAGTTATAATTTTAGATGAACCTTTTGCCAATTTAGATCCAACAACACAAATTAGACTTAAAAAATTACTAAAAGATTTAACAGTAAATAGCAATGCAACGGTGTTAATATCTAGTCACGATTTAGGGCATATTACAGAAGTTTGCGAACGGATTGTTGTCTTAGATAAAGGTGTTGTTGTAAAAGATATTAAAACTTCAACAGAAACTTTAAAAGAGCTAGAAGCTTATTTTTCGGTGTAATTAAATTAAATTCATAGTTTTTTGTATTTTTACAATCCTTTTACAATAATATACAAGGTATTAAGTTAAAGGAAACGTAAAACAGAACTCTTTTGAATAATACTCATAAAATATTTGTAAGCATAATTGTAATGCTTATTGTTGTTGGTTGCTCAACAAAAAAAGATGCATTTCTAAACAGAAATTTTCATGCTGTTAACACAAAGTACAACATTCTTTTTAATGGAGACCAAGCACTTAGAGTTGGCTTAGAACAACTAAATGCTAATTATGAAGATAATTTTTGGGAACGCTTACCAGTTGAGCCTCTTAAGATAGATAAACTGGCAATGCCAGGAGTAACTACAGCTGTAGACAGTTCTCCAAAAGAATTTGAAAGAGCTGAAGAAAAAGCAGTAAAAGCCATACAAAAACACTCCATGCTTATTGCGCGTCAAGAAAGAAATAAGCAAATAGACGACGCCTATTTATTATTAGGAAAAGCAAGGTATTATTCTAAAAGATTTGTACCTGCTTTAGAGGCTTTTAACTATGTGATTAGCAATTATCCGAGAGCAAATTTAATTAACGAGACAAAAATTTGGCACGCAAAAACACAAATTCGTTTAAGAAATGAGGAACAAGCAATTGAAAACTTAAATACATTGTTAAAAGACCCATCTTTAAAACAGAAAATTTTTGAAGATGCGCATACTGCCTTGGCAATGGCATATATGAGTTTAGATAGTTTAGACAATGCATTATATCACTTAAATAAAGGTGTTTTAATAACAACTAAAAATAAAGTTATTGCAAAAGCTATGATTACTAAAAATAAAAAAAATGTAATCAAGCCGGCATTATCTACAAAAAATGCAGAGCAAACATCAAGAAATCTTTATATTATTGGTCAAATGTATAAAGAAAAAGGATTGCTAGATTCTTCAAATATTGCATTTACCAATATTATAAAATTTAATAAAGCACCTAGAAAATATAGCGTTAGAGCACAAATAGAAAAAGCTAAAAATTTTATTTCAAAAGAAGATGCAGCATCTGCAATAGAAGCGCTTCAAAAAATGACAAAAAACAGTTATAATAAACCTTATTTAGATGAAATTTATTATCAATTGGGTGTTATTGAAGATGCTAACAATTCTGAAGAAGCAATTGCCTATTTTAAAAAATCTTTAGAAGCTAGTGAAATGCCAAATTTTCAAAAAGAATTGGCTTATGAAGCTGCTGGAAATTATTATTTCGATAAAGCTAATTTTGCCGTTGCAGGAGCTTATTATGATAGTATTTTAGGAATTACTAAATCTGAAAATTCAAAAAGAATTAGAAGTTTAACAAGAAAACGCACCAATTTAAACGATGTTATTTTGTATGAAACTATTGCAAAAAATAACGATAGTATTTTAAACATTGCTGCAATGAGTATAGAAGAGCAAGCCGCTTTTTTTACCTCATTTATAGATAGTTTAAAAACTGAGGATGAAAAGCTACAAAAGGTAACTTCCACAGGAGGTGGGTTTTTTAAAAGTTTGGGAGTTGGCAATAAAAAAGAAAAAAGTACAGGGAAATGGTATTTTTATAATACACAAACCCTTGGTTTTGGAGAGCAAGAGTTTAGACGAATTTGGGGAAATCGCCCGCTTGAAGAAAATTGGAGATTAAGTGATAAAACACAGTTGAATTTTCAAGATAATAATTTAAATCCGTTACAGAATATTACAAAAATTGATGCTTCAAAAAAGTATGAACTTAATTATTATTTAGAACGTATTCCTTCAGAAATAACTAAAATTGACAGTTTAAAACAGGAGAGAAATAATGCCTACTATAAATTAGGGGTTATTTACAAAGAGCAATTTAATGAATTTGATTTGGCAATTGATAAATTAGAAAGTGTATTGTTATTTAAACCGAGTCAGAAAATAGAAATTCCTGCAAAATATCATTTGTATAAAATGTACGAAGCTAAAAATAAAAATAGAGCAAACATTTTTAAAGAAGATATTACAACTAATTACCCAGAATCTTTATATGCTAAAATTATTTTAGACCCAAAATCTGTGTTGCAAGACAAAAACAGTACTCCGGAAAGTGAATATGCATTAGTTTTTTACGATTATAAAGATAATAAGTTTGATGCTGTTTTAGAAAAAGCAAACCTAGCAATAACTAAATATGAAGGTCATGCAATTGTTCCAAAATTCGAGTTGTTAAAAGCATATACAATTGGTAAAACAGCCGGTATTAAAGCTTTTGAAGTTGCGTTAAACTTTGTTGCTACAAACTACCCAAATACCGAAGAAGGAAAAAAAGCAATAGAATTAGTGCAAACTATAAAATCAAAAATATAATAAAAACCCTATAATACATTCATCATGTTTTCAGAGAAAAAAGAAAAGCAACCACAAGTTTTAGAACGAAATATAATTGGAAAAAACACCTCGATAGTTGGAGATGTAATTTCTGAAGGAGATTTTAGAATAGATGGCAATGTTGAAGGGACTATAAAAACAAATGGAAGAGTTGTAATTGGTGGCTCTGGCTCCGTTAGCGGAAAAGTAGAATGTAGTAATGCTGATATTGAAGGGAAATTTGCAGGAGAATTATTAGTACATAGTGTTTTGTCGTTAAAAGCTACTGCAAAAATTTCTGGAAATGTAATTATTGGAAAATTATCGGTAGAACCAGGAGCCGATTTTAACGCAACTTGCGCTATGAAAGGAGCTGTTAAAGAATTAAAAAATGGACAATCGAAAAAAGAAAAAACAGCTTAATAAATACCTGCAATTAACAGGTGTGGCAATTCAAATGGGTATTACAATTTATTTGGGTGTCTATTTTGGAAAGTGGCTAGATACTTATTTTGAAACAAATAACAAAACCTATACAATTATACTTACACTGTTAGCGCTGTTTGCCGCTATTTGGAGTGTTATAGCGCAGTTAAAAAATATAAATGACAAATACGATTAACCCAATTCTTGGTTTTTGCTTTAAATTATTGCTTCTATTAGGTGTTATCTTTGGAGTTCATTTAGCGGTTTTAAACTATTTAAAAACACCTCTTTTTAATAATTTAATTATAGCATCTTATGCTGTAAATTACCTACTGGCAATTATTATTTTTATAGCCTTATATAAGTTAAGAAAGAAATATTTAGACTTACTTGGTTTTGTTTTTATGGGTGGAAGTATGTTAAAATTTGGTGTTTTTTTTCTTTTTTTCTTTCCAATTTTTAAGCAAAATGAAAGCATAAATGGATATGAAGCAGCGTCGTTCTTAGTGCCTTATGTAACGTGTTTATTACTAGAAACAATTTATGTGTCCAAACTATTGAATAACAAACTGTAAATAGGTTTAAATAGTCCTATTTATAGGTGAAAAAACATCCAAAAAATATTTTTTGGTTTCTAATATAAAACCGTACATTTGCAAAATATTTTTAGAGAACACTATTAATAAAGTGATATGCACAGAATTAACTTGATAAAAATACTTACGTTACTCCTTTTAACAGTAACAATTTCAGTAAATGCTCAAAATGATGCTTCTAAAGAAGCTCATGGAGATTCATCTCATAAAGAGAAAGATATTAAAACTGAAATTAAAGAATATATAGCACATCACTTGCTAGATTCTTACGATTTTACATTGTTTTCTTATACAACAGATGCTGGTGAACACAAGTACTTTGGAGCTCCACTACCAGTAATTATTTATGATGGTGGTTTAAAAGTGTTTTCATCTTCAAAATTTCATCACGGTGAAACTTTAGCTGAAGTTGATGGTAACTATTACAAGTTATATCATAACAAAATCTACAAAACCGATGCAGAAGGAACTATTAATTATAACGAAGCACATCACCCAACAAATGAGAAGCCATTAGATTTTTCTATCACTAAGAACGTAGTTTTTATTCTTTTTGTAGCAATATTAATGTTCTTTATGTTTACCAGAATGGCAAAATCCTATAAAGGAAACCTAATGCCAAAAGGTATGGGGCGTTTACTAGAGCCAGTTGTATTGTATATTAGAGATGATATTGCAATTCCAAATATTGGTAAAAAACACTACAGAAAATATATGAGTTATTTATTAACAGTATTTTTCTTTGTATGGATTATAAACTTATTAGGATTAACACCACTTGGGGTTAACGTAACAAATAATATTGCAGTTACTTTTGCTTTGGCACTAATAACGTATTTACTAACAACATTTACAGGAAACAAAAATTATTGGAAACATATTTTTTGGATGCCAGGGGTGCCATGGCCAATGAAAATAATTTTGGCTCCAATTGAATTGTTAGGAACTTTTATTAAACCATTCTCATTAATGATTCGTTTGTATGCAAACATTACAGCAGGTCATATTGTATTAATGAGTATTATTGGTTTAATGTTTATTTTTAAAAGCTGGATTGGTAGTCCGTTATCATTTGGATTGGCATTTGTTTTGGCTTTATTAGAATTGTTAGTAGCAACGCTACAAGCATATATTTTCACTATGTTATCTGCACTATACTTTGGTATGGCGGTAGAAGAACATGATGATCATTAAAATTGAATGTTTAATTAATTAATATATATAATATGGAAATTCCAGAAATCGTAGGAGCAGGTTTAATCGTAATCGGTGCCGGTGTAGGTATTGGTAGAATTGGTGGTTCAGCAATGGACGCTATTGCACGTCAACCAGAAGCTTCAGGAAAAATTCAAACTGCTATGCTTATTGCAGCAGCTTTGATTGAAGGTATTGGATTTGCTGCTTTATTTGCAGCTTAAGAAAAAATTAATAGCTACAACGGTTGGTTGTAGCTATTATTTAAACTATTAATTAAAAAAGTAACAACACACACAATATGGACAAACTTATAGAACAGTTTTCTTTAGGATTATTTTTCTGGATGTTAATTTTATTTGTTATCCTAGTATTTTTCTTAAATAAATTTGCTTGGAAACCTATTTTGAATTCGGTGAATGAAAGAGAAGAAGGGATTAAGAAAGCATTAGACCAAGCTGAAAATGCGCGTAAAGAAATGCAAAACCTAAATGCAGATAACGAGCGTATTTTAAAAGAAGCACGTGCACAACGTGATACACTTTTAAAAGAAGCACGTGAAATGAAAGAAGGTATTATTTCTGATGCAAAAAATGAAGCACAAGCACAAGCTACTAAAATAGTGGAACAAGCTCAAGAAACTATCCAAGCTGAAAAGCAAGCTGCAATTACAGATTTAAAAAATCAAGTTGCTGAATTATCAGTAGGGATAGCAGAAAAAGTTGTTAGAGGTGAGTTGGCAGATAAAAACAAGCAAATTAAACTTGTTGAAGAGCTATTAAAAGAAGTAACTATTAGCTAAATTATTAAAATGAGCGGATCTAGAGCAGCAGTACGTTATGCAAAAGCAATATTAAGTTTTGCACTTGAACAATCTAAAGAAGTTGAAGTGAACAACGATATGTTGATGGTTGTAAATACAATTGAAGAAAGTAAAGATTTACAGTTGGTTTTAAGTAGTCCAGTTTTGAAATCGGAATTAAAGAAGGCAGCTTTAAAAGAAGTTTTTTCTTCAAAAGTATCAGGTTTAACTATTGGCCTAATAGATCTTTTAATTGAAAATAAAAGATTGTCAATTTTAACAGATGTAGCAAAAAAATACACAGTTATTTTTGATGAGTTAAAAGGAATTGAAGTAGCAAAAGTTACTACAGCTGTTCCTTTAACAGAAGCTTTAAACTTACAAGTACTTGCCAAAGTAAAAGAAATTACTGGTAAGGAAGCAACTATAGAAAACATTATAAATCCAGATATTATTGGTGGGTTTATATTACGTATTGGCGATGTACAATACGATGCAAGTATTTCAAATAAATTACAAGTATTAAAAAGACAATTTGAAAACTAGTTTTCAAATTATATAAATAAAGATCTTAGTTTTAAAAAATATATAAAATGGCATCAATAAAACCAGCTGAAGTTTCAGCGATTTTAAAACAACAATTAGCAGGATTTGAAGCATCGGCTTCATTAGACGAAGTAGGAACAGTATTACAAGTAGGTGATGGTATTGCACGTGTGTACGGTTTGGCAAATGTTCAATATGGAGAGTTAGTTGAGTTTGAAGATGGATTAGAAGGAATTGTATTGAACCTAGAAGAAGACAATGTTGGTGTTGTTTTATTAGGGCATTCTACTTCAATTGTAGAAGGATCTACCGTAAAACGTACTGAAAGAATTGCTTCTCTAAAAGTAGGTGAAGGAATTGTTGGACGTGTTGTAAATACATTAGGTTTTCCAATTGATGGTAAAGGAGCAATACAAGGTGAAACTTTTGAAATGCCACTAGAGCGTAAAGCTCCAGGAGTTATTTTCCGTGAGCCAGTTACAGAACCATTACAAACAGGTGTTAAAGCTGTTGATGCTATGATTCCAGTTGGTAGAGGACAACGTGAACTTATTATTGGTGACCGTCAGACTGGTAAAGCTACAGTTGCTATTGATACTATTATCAATCAAAAAGAATTTTACGATGCTGGTGTACCAGTATATTGTATATATGTTGCAATTGGTCAAAAAGCATCTACGGTTGCTAATATTGCAAATTTATTAGAAGAAAAAGGAGCAATGGCTTATACAACAATTGTTGCAGCAAATGCATCCGATCCTGCTGCAATGCAAGTATATGCTCCAATGGGAGGTGCAGCAATTGGAGAGTATTTTAGAGATACTGGTCGTCCTGCATTAATTGTGTACGATGATTTATCTAAACAAGCAGTTGCATACCGTGAGATTTCATTATTATTACGTCGTCCACCAGGACGTGAGGCGTATCCAGGGGATGTTTTCTACTTACACTCAAGATTATTAGAGCGTGCTGCAAAAGTAATTAATGATGATACTATTGCTGCTCAAATGAATGATGTTCCTGATTCTTTAGAAGGAAAAGTTAAAGGAGGAGGTTCTCTAACAGCTTTACCAATTATTGAAACACAAGCAGGTGATGTTTCGGCATATATTCCAACAAACGTAATTTCAATTACAGATGGACAAATTTTCTTAGATGGAGATTTATTTAATTCAGGTGTACGTCCAGCTATTAACGTAGGTATTTCAGTATCTCGTGTAGGTGGTAACGCACAAATTAAATCAATGAAAAAAGTAGCAGGTACTTTAAAATTAGATCAAGCACAATACCGCGAATTAGAAGCGTTTGCTAAATTCGGTTCAGATTTAGATGCTGCTACATTAAATGTAATTGAAAAAGGGAAACGTAACGTTGAGATTTTAAAGCAAAATCAGGCAGATCCTTTTAAAGTTGAAGATCAAATTGCAATTATTTATGCAGGATCTAAAAACTTATTAAGAGCAGTTCCAGTTGATAAAATTAAAGAATTTGAAAGCGATTATATTCAATATTTAAACGCTAAGCATAGAGACACACTAGATACTTTAAAAGCTGGTAAATTAACCGATGAGGTTATTGATACTTTAACAAGTGCAGCTAAAGAAGTTTCAGCTAAATACGCATAATTAAGATTTTAGTATTTGGTATCTAGTATTGAGAAATATTAATACTAGATACCAAATACCAGATACCAGATACCAGAATATGGCAAACTTAAAAGAAATACGTAACAGAATTACATCCATTGGTTCAACAATGCAAATTACCAGTGCCATGAAAATGGTTTCTGCTGCAAAGTTGAAAAAAGCACAAGATGCAATTACACAAATGCGTCCGTATGCTGAAAAACTTACGGAACTTTTACAAAGCTTAAGCGCAACGTTGGATGGTGAAGTTGGTGGAGTTTACTCTGAACAAAGAGAAGTCTCAAAAGTATTATTAGTTGTAGTAACTTCTAATAGGGGTTTATGTGGTGGTTTTAATTCATCTGTAATTAAGGGTGTTACCAAACATATTGAAAATTCTTATAAAGGTAAACAAGTAGATTTGTTAACCATTGGTAAAAAAGGAAATGATCTTTTAACTAAAAAATATTCAGTTGTTCAAAACAATAATGAAATTTTTGATGAGTTAACTTTTGATAATGTTGCTGTTATTGCGGATACTATAATGCATTTATTTGCTGAAGGAAATTATGATAAGATTGAATTAGTTTATAACCGATTTAAAAATGCTGCTACTCAAATTACAACTATAGAGCAATTTTTACCAATAGCACAAGTAGAAGGTACCGTAACTTCAAATACAGATTATATTTTTGAGCCATCAAAAGCTGAAATTGTATTAGAATTAATACCTAAATCGTTAAAAACACAATTATACAAAGCAATTAGAGATTCTTTTGCTTCTGAACACGGAGCACGTATGACTGCGATGCATAAAGCAACAGATAATGCAACAGAGTTACGTGACGATTTATTGTTAACCTACAACAAAGCCCGTCAAGCAGCTATTACAAACGAAATCTTAGAAATTGTTGGAGGAGCTGAAGCTTTGAATAATTAGGCGAAATGTAATGTAGCCAAATTCTCAAGATTACTGAAGCTTTGAATAATTAGGCGAAATGTAATGTAGCCAAATTCTCAAGATTGCTGAAGCTTTGAATAATTAGGCGAAATGTAATGTAGCCAAATTCTCAAGATTGCTGAAGCTTTGAATAATTAGGCGAAACAAAGTGAAGCTAAATTTTTTAAAATAGCTGAATCTTTTAAGATATATAAGAGTTTATCAAAATTGATAAACTCTTTTTTTTTGTAATTTGGTATATGTTTTGTTATATAACTTTAAACATTAATACAATGAACAAAATAGGATACACATTTATTTTTGGAATAGTTGTTTTGGCATTTTCTTGTTGTGGTTCTTCAAAACTAAATAATGAAAAAAAACTACAACAACATCCGCCATTTAAAATTACTAAAGCGTTTTATAAAACTTGGTTTGGGGGACAGCCAGGAGTAAAAGGATATTCAGTTCACTTTGAAATTGATGCTTCTACTATTGTGTTAGATTCTGTGTTTTTTAGAAATATGTCAACCAAGCTAGAAAGAGATACTACAGCATCCAAAAATATATACTTAGGTGTTTTTATACTGCCTAATAGAATGAAAAATTATATTTTACATAAAGATCCAAAAAAAGAATTTGGTAATGAACTACCAGTTAGTTTAGAGAAAATTCCTTTTGAATTAAAGGCTAATGAAGCGATAATCTCTTATAAAGTTGCTAATAAAACTGAATATTATAAAGCTTCTAATGTAGAAGAACAAATATCATCTCAAAAATTATAAATTTTATTTAATATTAAGCATCTGTTTATTAAGTATTTAAGAAATTATAAATACATAACTTATTTTTTGGCATAGAATTTGAAAATCTAAATTATAACCTAAATATAGATGATTATGAAAACTTTAAAATTACTTCTTACAACCCTTATTGTAGGCATATCATTTTCTTCTTGTAGTGTTATAATAGATGATAACGATTATTATGAAACTTTAGAAGAAGTTATTACAGATTACGACTTATGGTATATAGACTATAATATAACAGCAGGAACTGGAGATGTGGCTTTTTTATCTAAAGCATTTACTATTTCATTTAGAAATGGAAGATTATTTGCTAATAATAATCTAGTAGGTATAGGCACAACTGGAAATGGGTATGGTATTCAAATTGGAAACTACGATACTTATAATGGTTTTTTAGAAGTGGATCATCAATTAGATGGATATTATGATTTTGATGTTGTTCAAATCTCTAACGATAGAATAAAATTAATAGACAATTTTAACGATGTAACTTATTTTTTAGAGGGATATCAAAAATATAATTTTGATTACGATCAAATATTTTATGATAACATTGAATATTTTTTACAAGAGTACAATGCTTGGGCAAAAACCTTTACAAGTGTAAGTGGTAATTTAAATGAATTTGATAATGAAAACTTTTTAGCTTTTACACCTGAAAATTTAACAACATTTTATTCTTCACAGGATGAAGTTGGCACAAATATTGCTAATATATATTGGGATTATGTAGGAGATTATATTGTATATGACGTTCAAGGATATGATGATTTAAAGATTTTAACATTAAATTATGATTTGTACGGTACTGAAGAGTTTGAATTGAGCGTTATAAATGATGGAAAGATTAGTTTGTACCACATAGATTCTGGAACAACGTACGAGTTTAACGGAAGAGGTTACATTCAATATCTAAAAAATAGTTCGGCAAAAAATGTAAAAGAAAATGTAAGTAATGATGGAAGAAAACGAACTAAAGTACATAGAGAAACAAAAGTTAGAAGAAATTTAAAATAAAGTTTGGTTAGTTGATTTTTGGTTGGTTATTTAAAAGTAACCAACTAACTAAACCGCTCCTTCTTGGAGCGGTTTTTTTGTATCTTTATATTTCTAAAACTTTTTTTAAAATGAAATCTAAAACAGCATTTATAACAGGAGCAACTTCTGGAATTGGAAAAGCAACAGCAGAAATTTTTGCAAAAAATAAAATAAACTTAATTCTATGTGGAAGAAGGAGTGAACGCCTTTTAGAATTAAAAAATACACTTGGTAAACTAACCAATGTTACCACTCTGCAATTTGATGTTAGTAATAAGGAAGCAGTAGTTAAGGCAATAGATTCTTTACCTTCTGCATTTAAAAAAATTGATATTTTAATTAATAATGCTGGAAATGCACACGGATTAAGTAGTATTCAAGATGGAAGCATAGAGGATTGGGACGCTATGTTAGATATTAATGTAAAAGGATTACTGTATGTTTCAAAAGCAATTATGCCACAAATGGTACAGAGAAATAATGGTTTTATTGTAAATATTGGTTCCATTGCAGGGAAAGAAGTGTATCCAAACGGAAATGTGTATTGTGCTTCTAAATACGCCGTAAATGCACTAAATAAGGCAATGCGAATAGATTTAAATAAACATAATATTAGAGTTGCTGCTATTCATCCAGGAGCGGTTGAAACAGAATTTTCTGAAGTTCGTTTTAAAGGTGATTCTGAAAAAGCCAAGAGTGTATATGCAGGTTACAAAGCTCTACAAGCAATAGATATTGCAGAGATTATTAATTTTGTAGTTACTAGACCAGCACACGTAAATATTGAAGATTTAATTGTTTATCCTACAGCACAGGCAAGCCCAACAATTTTAAATAAAGAATAGCTAAAGTAACATGGTTAACAAACGGTTATTAATAAAAAATTTACTGGCTCATAACGATGAAAATAGTTTTTATGATAAAAAGCAAAAAATCTCGTTAGATACAAAAGAGGGAAAAGCCAAGTTTCTAAAACACGTTTGTGCTTTGTCTAATTCGAACCCTGAAAACAATTCGTATATAGTAATTGGAGTAGAAGATCGGTTAAATAAAATTGAAGGTGTTGATTTTTTTGATGATAGTAAAATTCAAAACTTAATTAACTCTTATTTAGAAAACCCTCCAAAAATTCAATATGAAAATATTCCTTTTCCAAGCCTACCACGCTATAAAGTAATTGCTTTGGTTACAATTCATCCAATTAACAAAGTAACCTATTTAAAAAAGCCTATTTGGAAATATGTAAGAGGGCGTATTTTTTATAGAAGAGGTAGTAATTCTATGTCTACTTTAGGTAAATTCGAATTAAAAAGTACAAATAAGGAAGTTGTTGAGGCTATAGAAAAAAATGCTAGTAATAATATTGAATTAACTTTAGACGGAGTTTTCGATTTTTTTGAAAGACATAAAGAAGCCTACAATCCAACATATAAGGTTTTTAATGAACAATTTGTTTTATGTTGGGCTGGAGAGAAAAAAGTTGTTGGTAATAAAGTTTTTTACTCAAGAGTTGATATTGAATTGATAAATGAGCAAGTTCGTTTATTTTATTCGGCTTTAGATGAAGTTAAAATAGAATACAACAAGCAATCATTTATTATAACAGAATATGTTTTTTTAAGAATTAAAGATGAATTTGATTTTTATCCACTAGAAAAAACAGTTATTCATTTTAAAGTGAATGGTAAACATGATATTGTTACAGAATTATTATTTAAACCACCACGTTTTAACAAAAAAGAATTACATCATATATTTAATAATTGTAATGCTATTTTAAGTAAATTAAAAAAGGAATTACCCTTAAACTCTCAACAAAAAATTGATTTAATAGAGCTACCAACTAATTATATGATTTGCGCATTAAACGAAATACCAAAAGCGTATTCAAGATTAAAGGAATCTAAGATCTTTTTAAAAAAATTAGAAGATAAAACAAGTTATATTAAATATAAAGAAGCCATAAGAGTATTAAGAAAAGTGAATTTTTCAGCTAATTAAATAATACTCTTATAGCCTTTTAGTAGTGCCGTAGTTTTTAACCTACTTTTTGTTTTTATGTTTTACCACCTCGGCATCAATATAAAAAATAATTTCTTCAGCTACATTTTTAATTAAATCTCCAACGCGTTCAAACTTTTTAATTACACCAAAGATTAGTAATGTTTGATCAATTATTGTAGGATCTTTTTTAATCTCTTTTTCTATAACAGCAAAGGAATTAGCATTTATTTTGTCTAAAATTTTATCTTTTTTAAATACTTTTCGAGCAGACTTAACATCCTTTTCTTGGTATGCTACTGTTATATTTTCGAACATAGACATAATAGTATTGTACATTTTTTCAAATTCTAACGATTTTAGTAAATGCGGTGCTATTTTTTTATCTTGATCAACTATATATCTAGAAATTCCATAGGCGTGGTCTGCAATTCGTTCTAAATCGAAATTAATTTTTAAAACTGCCATAATAAAACGCAAATCTATAGCAACAGGATTGTAAAGTGCCAAAAACTTTTCACAATCGTTTTCAATTTTTAAATCCAATGCGTTTACACGAGTTTCTGTGTTTATAACCTCTTCGGCTAAATCGCTATCGTGCGTAATAAACGCTTCCGTTGCTTTTTCTATTTGAGAGATGCATAATGAAAGCATTTTAAGACCAGATTCGTTTAATAACTCTCTTTGGTGTTCTGCATTTAGTACCATAATTATATGTTTTTAACCAAACCTACCAGTTATATAGTTTTCGGTTTGTTGTTTTTCTGGGTTTGTAAATATTGTTTTTGTTTTATCGAATTCTATCAATTCACCTATATAGAAAAATGCTGTATAATCACTAATTCTACTAGCTTGTTGCATATTATGTGTTACAATAATAATGGTGTATTTTTCTTTTAGTTCAAATATTAAATCTTCAATTTTAGCTGTGGAAATTGGATCCAAAGCAGAAGTTGGTTCATCCATTAAAATAATAGAAGGTTCTACAGCCAAAGTTCTAGCAATGCATAAACGCTGTTGTTGACCTCCAGAAAGTGCAAGAGCAGATTTTTTTAGGTTGTCTTTAACCTCATCCCACAAATCAGCTTGTTTTAAGGCCTTCTCAACACGTTCATTAATAAACTTTTTATCTTTAATTCCTTGTATTTTTAATCCGTAAGCAACATTTTCGAAGATAGATTTTGGAAAAGGGTTTGGTTTTTGAAATACCATACCAACTTGTTTCCTTAATTCTTCAACATTCACTTTATTTTTATAAATGTTTTTACCATTTAATTTAATTTTCCCTTCCATTTTAAAGCCATCTACATAATCGTTCATTCTATTAAATAAACGAAGAAAAGTGGATTTTCCGCAACCAGAAGGACCAATAAAAGCAGTAACAGTATTTGGCTTAATACTCATGTCAATTCCTTTAATTGCCATAAAGTCATCATACCAAACTTTTACGTCTTTAATTTCAATTTTTGAAGCACTATTTGATGAAGAATCTTCAACCTGTTGCATAGTTATTTTTTTTTCTTTTGTTATTTCCATTTCTTTTGCCATTTATTTCTAAAATAAACTGCTATTCCGTTCATTATAAAGGTAATTAATAATAAAATAATTATTGCTGCAGCAGCGTTTTCTATAAACCCGTGTTGCGGTCTGGAGATCCAGTTAAATATTTGAATTGGTAATACTGAAAATTCATCCATTGGATTAGAAGGCGCAAATGGCACGTATGCTAGAGCACCAACAACAATTAACGGAGCTGTTTCTCCAACAGCTCTTGAAAGCGCTAAAATAACACCTGTTAATATACCTCCTCCAGAGGCTGGTATTATTTGATTCCATATAGTTTGCCATTTCGACGCCCCTAAAGCATAGGATGCATCTCTAATTGATTTTGGTACTGCTTTTACGGCTTCTCTTGTAGCAACTATTATTATTGGTAATATTAATAATGATAAGGTTAATGCACCTGCTAGTACACTTGCTCCTAAATTCATTATTCTAACAAATACTTCTAAACCTAATAAACCATAAATAATTGATGGTACACCTGCTAAATTAGAAATATTAATTTCTAACAGTGTTGACAGTCTATTTTTTTTACTGTATTCTTCTAGATATACACCAGCAGCAACTCCAATTGGAAATGCAATTAATGTAGTTAGAATTAAAATCCAAATACTACCCATTAAAGCTGTGTAAATTCCAGATTTTTCGGCTTTTCTTGAAGGCAGGTCTGTAATAAAAGCCCAATCTATTCTCTTAATTCCATCTATTAGAATATCTCCAATAAATACTGTTAGCAAAACCAACCCTAAAAGTGTACAAGCAATTCCCCAAATTTTGAACAATTGGTCTTTTAGTCTATTTTTTTGAATACTATTCATATTTTTCTTGGTATTTTTTTCTAATCCTATAACTTAGTGTATTTAGTAAAAATGTAAATACAAACAATGTAATTCCAGCAGCAAAAATGGTTTTATATTCAATAGATCCATGCTGAACATCACCTAAACTTACTTGTACAATATATGCAGTAATAGTTTCTACAGGAACCGTTGGGTCTAATGTTAAACGAGGTTGTTGACCAGCAGCAATAGCAACAATCATAGTTTCTCCAATAGCTCTTGAAATTGCCAATATTATGGAAACAATAATACCAGAAGAAGCTGCAGGAACCACAACTTGAAAAGCAGTTTGTAATTTTGTTGCTCCCATACCATAAGAAGCTTCTCTTAATTCTTTGGGCACAGCATACAATGCATCTTCACTTATTGATGACACAAATGGGATTATCATAATACCCATTACAATTCCAGCAGAAAGTGAGTTAAATCCAGATAAATTAGGTATAAATTGTTGTAAAAATGGCGTTACTACAATAAGTGCAAAAAACCCATAAACAACAGTTGGCACTGCTGCTAATAATTCTAACAGAGGTTTTACTGTTTTTCTAAAACTTGTTGGAGCATATTCACTTAAATAAATACTAATTGAAAGCCCCACTGGGAGTGCAACCGATATTGCTATAAATGATGTTAATAGTGTACCAGACAATAATGGCAGAATACCGTAATGTTTATCTGTAAATAGAGGAGTCCACTGTGTATCTGTAAAAAAATCTAGTATTGAAACTTCATTAAAAAATTGAAAAGCTTCTATTGCTAACACAGAAATTATCCCAAATGTTACGGCAATTGTAATTAAAGCACTGGATAAAAGTGATTTTTCAATTAAAAGTTCTTTTATTTTTCGCATCAATTAATTTTTAAACAAGTAAGAATCAGATGCCGAAAAAGACATCTGATTTACTAAAAATATAATTATTTTACTTTTTGTTAGTTTCAACAAAAGCCTTGAAACTTTCTTTTTGTTTTGTATACAATTCAGAAGGTAATGGAATGTAGCCTACATCTTCAGATAATTCTGTTGCATTATCTAAATAGAAATTAACAAACTCTACAACTTCTGGAGATTTAACTGAAGTGCTATTTACGTAAATAAATAAAGGTCTAGATAAAGGTCTGTAAGTTCCATTGCTAACAGTTTCTAGAGTTGGTTTTACAACCTCTTCTCCGTTATTAACACCTATTAACGTTAGTTTATCTTTATTTTCTGCATAGTAAGCCAAACCAAAGAAACCTAATGCATATTTATCTCCTACAATTCCTTGAACTAAAACATGGTCATCTTCACTTGCTGTAAAGTCTCCTCTACTAGATCCGCTTTTACCAACAATAGCTTCTGTAAAATAATCGTAGGTTCCAGAGGCTACTCCAGGACCAAATAAATGAATTTCCTCGTTTGGCCATTCAGGTCTAATTTGATTCCATTTCATAATTACGCCTTGCGCAGCAGGTTCCCAAATTTTCTTTAACTCTTCAACTGTGAAGTTATCAACCCAATCGTTTTCTGGGTTCACTAAAACGGCCAATCCATCGTAAGCAACTTCTAATTCTAAATAACTAATGTTATTCTCTTGGCAAGCAGCTATTTCTTTATCTTTTATTGGGCGTGATGCATTTGAAATATTTGTTTCCCCTCTTGAGAATTTTTTAAAACCTCCACCAGTACCAGATACACCAATTGTTACTTTAACATCAGGTTGTACTGCTCTAAATTCTTCAGCTACTGCTTCTGTAACTGGAAACACAGTACTCGATCCATCTACTTTAATAGTGCCTTCTAAAGTAGTTGTTTCAGAAACCGCTTTTTTTTCTTTTTTTTCTCCACAAGAAATTGCTACAATTGCTAAAGAGATTATCAATACTAATTTTTTCATTTTTATTGTGTTTATTTATTTTGCAAAGAACTAATTCAGTTGTTAAGTTTATGTTAACTGAAAATTAATTGTTTAAGATTAATTAATTATAATTTAAACTCAGCATTCAAAAACACTAAAGATTTATTATTTAATAAGTCATTATCAAAACTAAAGCCTTGATAATTTAAAGAAAAGCTTACTCCTTTAACTGGAAGATATTGAACGCCTCCAATAATTTGATTTCCATCTTTTGAAAGATTCCAGGCTTCAGATTCTCCAGGTAGTGTATTTGAACTTAATTGATCAAAACGTCCAAATATTTCTACTTTATTATTAATTTGATAGGTAGAATAGAATGATAAACCGTCTAAATCATGGTCTTGTGCCGCGCTTGAATATTTTTTACCATTATTTAATTTATTATATTCTGCACCAAATCTCCAATTAGCAGCTCTGTAACCTGCAAATAAAGAGATAGTTGTAATTGCATCAGAATCTATAGAAGGTTGTGAATCCGCATAAATTTTTGTTGTTAAGCCTTTAACGGGAGTAAATATTAAACTAGCACCTACTTTCTGTTTTCCATCTTCATCTTGCAGTTTTTTATAGCCTTCGCCATTTGCAATTAAGAAATTTGCTTTTAAGTTTTTACTCAAGTTAAATTCAGCATTAACTCCTAAATCTGCACTGCTTCCATATCCATTTTTATCTTGAAAAGATTTAAATACATAACGGTATCCCCAAAATTTCTCTTGATCATTAAATTGTTTCATTCCTATTAAACCCATGCTAAGTTTAACACTAGGTGCTACTTTCCAGTCTAATTGTGCTGTTTTTAAGTATGCTGTATATGCGCTTCCTCCAGAGTTATCACCAACATCTATGGTTACTTTAGCAGTTATGGCGTTACTAAAAGCATATTGGTAGCCCAAATAAGCGCGTTGTAATTCAAAAGCACTTGTTTTTGTTGCATTTTCTGATAGGTCTGTATGATAATTCCAAAACACTTTAAATTGAACATCTCCACTTGGAACGAAAGAATCATTTAAACTTTGTGAAAATGAAGAAATAGAAACTAGGAGAATTCCTAGAAATAATAATTGCTGTTTCATAATGTGTATTAATTTTTGTCACTGCAAAGAACTAATTCATTTGTTAATTTAACGTTAACAGCATGTTATTTAATAACTAAATTTTATATAAAACAAAGACCACCAGGAGTTTGGTGGTCTTTCATTTCAAAATATTGTTGACAAAAACTAATAATTTATATGAAATGGTGAATTAATTAAAACAACTAATTCACAGTGCTAATATCTAATTTCTATTGAAGTTTTATGTAATTTAAATATTATTAAATTATTAAATGTTTATTCATTATTTTCCAATACAATTAAATGCTCTAAACCTTTTATTCTTATTTTCCAAATTTTTAAAGCCAAAACAGTTGATTGTTAACGTGTTGTTTGTCAAAGTTTTATATTTGTTTTTAAAAAACTTAATGTAAACTTAATGTTAATAAATGGTAAATTTATTGTTAATGCTTTAAATTTGATATAGATTAAAACAACAAATAATAACTAAAAAATATAGACATATGAAAACAATTTTAAAAGTAGTTATTTTATTGTTTTGTGTAACAGCGTTTGCACAAGAACAAAAAGTAGAATACAAAAAGATAAATGAGAATTTAGTTAAAGCTACCTATTATTTTGCTGATAATACTGAAGCTGTTGAACGTGAGGGCTTTTTTGATGCAGATGGAAAATTAAACGGAACTTGGGTAAGTTATGATACTATGGGGAATAAAACTTCAATTGCAAATTATGTAAGTGGTAAAAAAGATGGCGTTTGGACCTACTTTAAAAAAGATAAAATTAATGTTATTACTTACAGCAAAAATAAAATTATTAAAGTTGAAGAAAAAGATGTAGTAGTTAATTAATATTTAAATTAGTTTTTAAGATACAAAAAAGGGTGCTAATATTAGCACCCTTTTTTGTAGAATAAATTTTTATTATAAATTGGTTCCTATCCAAGACCAGCTTGAGATATCAACTTTAGTTCCTGTATTATAGGCATTCGTTGTAGAGGCATCTGCACCATCTATTTGAACATTTGAAAGAGCTCCATCATCTTTCATATCTATATTTTTAGCGTATCCTTCTAAATATAAATTAGTAATAGTTGCTCCAGACTCTAATTTAAATTGCAATGCTGTACCATCAACAGTTGAAATAGCTGTTACATTTATAAACTTTGGATTGTTATTTACTTTATCTCCTTCAAAAGCAGTAGAAAAACCGGCTACTGTATGTGAAATATATGTATTTGTAACTGTTCCATTCCAACCTTCAGTCCAGTCTACTGCATCATCATCGTTGTTTTCTAAATAAATATTAGATGCTGAAACAGTTCCTCCAAAAAATTCTATTCCATCATCAGCTCCATCAATAACAGCAATGTTTTCCAATGTTGTTCCAGAACCTACAGCATATAATGAAACGCCATTATATTGTGAGTTTAAATTAATTTGAGCTCCAGTTCCTTTAATTACTAGGTTTTTTATTGAACCAGAGTTATCAGCATCATCTGTACCTCCATAAATAAATCCACCAACTTCAGCTTCAGCATCAACACCAGCAGTTGTTGTAGCTTTACCACAAATAGTTAAACCTCCCCAATCACCAGGGCTTGCGTTAACAGAAGACATAACAACTGGGTTATTTTCTGTTCCTTGAATATCAATTTTTCCTCCTTTAAGAACAGCGATATAAACATCAACTCCTCCTTTATCAGCAGTGATTTTTGTTCCAGCTTCAATAGTTAATGTAACTCCATCTTGAACAATATAAGAACCTGCTAAACTATAATTAGTATCTGCAGTTAATGTTTTGTTAGATGTTAAATTTCCATTTAATACTTCTAATGCAATATATTGACCATTAATAAAGTTCCAATTTGATATATCTACAAGTGTACCTGCATTATAACTAGCTGTTGTAGTTGCCGCAACACCATCAATAACAACATTAGACAAAGCTCCATTATCTTTCATATCAATATTAGTGTCATAACCGCTTAAATACAGATTTGAAATAGTTGCACCAGATTCTAATTTAAATTGTAAAGCTGTTCCACCTACTGTTGAAAGAGCTGTTAAATTATTAATTTTAGGATTTCCATTAGCTTTATCAGCTTCAACTACAGTTGAAAAACCTTCAATAGTATGTACTACATATGCATTATCTACTGTTCCATTCCAACCTTCTGTCCAGTCAATAGCATCATCTTCATTATTTTCTAAGTATAAGTTTTCTACAGAAACTGTTCCTCCAAAAAACTCAACACCATCATCAGAACCATTTATTACTGCTACATTTTCAACTATGGTTCCAGAGCCAACAGCATAAAAAGAAACACCATTATATTGAGAATCAAGACTAATTTGAGCTCCTGTACCAATAATTACTAAGTTTTTAATTACACCTGAACTATCTGTATCTTCTGTACCTCCATAAATAAATCCACCTACTTCAGCTTCGGCATCTACACCAGCTGATGTTGTTGCTTTACCACAAAGTGTTAATCCACCCCAATCTCCTGGGCTTCCATCTACAGAAGACATAACAACAGGATTACTATCGGTACCATTAATATTAATTTTTCCTCCTTTTAATACTGCAATATAAACATCAACTCCACCTTTATCAGCAACAATTTGAGTTCCTGCAGGAATGGTAAGCGTTACTCCATCTGCAACAATAAAAGAACCAGTTAAATCGTAATTTGTTGAAGCACTTAATGTAAAGTCTTCTTCTAGAGTACCACTCATTACTCCAATTTTTAAATTATCAACAACTTCATCAGTTGGATTTACAATTGGATCGGGATCGTTATCATCACAACTAAATAATGTAAATAAAGCTACTAATGCTGTTATTCCAATAAATTTATAGTTCATTTTTTTCATTTTTTAAATTTGAATTTATTTATATTTATTTTATGCAAATAACCCATTATTAAAACACTTAAACCTTAAGGTAAGATTAAGAGTATATTATGAAATCAGCTGATTTTAATGGAAATGTTAACATTTTGTTACTTGACTTTTTTGTAACAAAAAAAGCAGCTGCCTAAAAGTATTTAGTCAACTGCTTTTTGTATTTATGATCTTTAATTTTAGAATGTATATTTAAATCCAATACTTAGATCTAAACCTTTTTTATATGAACTAATAATTTCATTTGTTTCTATTTCTGAAGATAAAGGCTTTACTTTTTGAGATTGTTCAATACTTGGATTTAATATGTTTTTTCCAACTAATTTTACAGAAAGTTGTTTGTTTATTTGCTTGCTTAAAACCAAATCAAGTGTTATAAATCCTTTTTCTATAATTTCATCATTATACAATATTGCACTATTGCTAAAATCTTCAGGTGCACCTAGTGCATAAATTTTATCTGATGAATAATTTCCAGATAATGTTGCATTAAATTCACTCTCTTTATTATTTGAATAACTTAAAGCGGTGTTTACAATAAAGTCTGAAGCGCCTTGTAACTTAGATGTTGTTTTATTATTGTATTGAAACTCTTTTAATAAATCTTGATTAAACCACATTTTTGTAGCATTAAAATTAATGTTTAAATCACTATTTTCTTTCTCAAAAATATTAAGTCTAGTTTCAAATTCCAATCCAATAACATCTGCTTTCTCACCAGTATTATCGTAAGAGAAATTACCAGAAGAGCCTCTAGTTTGTGATAAATTAATAGGATCTTCTATTCTTTTATAAAAGCTTGTTACAGAAAATAATTCTTTTGAAGAAGGATATAACTCCCATTTTAAATCTACATTATAATTAGTAGATTCTTTTAACTCTGGATTTCCTTTTGTTACACGTCCTGTTGGAGAAACATATTCAAATGGTGCCAATTCTTTAAATTCTGGGAGTGTAATAGTTTTACTACCTGCAAATCTTATAAAGTTAGTTTCGTTTAATTTATATTTCAAATTTAAACTTGGCGCTAAATTGTTATAATTATTGTCTAAAGAGCCAACTCTTCCAACATAATTGGTAACATCCCAATCTACATTTAAATTATCCTTTTCGTATCTAACACCAATATTACCAGTTAGTTTGTTAAATCCAAAATCTAAATTAGCAAACCCTGCATAAGTTTCGAGAGCTGCTTTATAAATATCTTCGGGTCTTTCTCTTAAGGTTATTGTACCATTATTAAAATACGTTTCTTTAAATGCTTCCGACAAATTGTCTATTGATGTTACTTGAAAACCTTTAGCTCTAACTCCAACAAATAAGGAATTAAAATTTCGCTCTTTTTGACGAAAGTTTGCTCCAAAATTTAACTTCAAAGGATTCTCAGAATCGGCGTTGAAAGTAATTTGATCTTTTATTGTTCCGTTAAGTTCAACATCTTTAATTTTTTGATCAGATTTTCTTTGCTGAAAATCTCCTACGTGTGCAAACTGAACAGTATTTTCATCTAAAATACTAACTTCGTTTCTAATTCTATTTGGTTCTTTTGCTAGTACATAATTATAACCAACACCCCAATTTAATGTATTATTTTCAGTAATATTATGCGTGCCTAAAATTTGATTTACAAACATCTGAGTTTGTTTTAGATTTTGGTCTCTTACAAAAGCGCCATATTCAGAAGGGTCTTGGTCAAAAACATAACCATCTCCATTGCGACCTTGTTCAAATAAATTATCAATAGTTTTATTTACAAATAAACTAGTAAACTTTATTTTATGATTATTATTTAATCTGTACGATAGGTTTAAAAGTCCTGTTGTATTAATTGTTGTTTTATAAGCTTCAACATCTGTAAATGAATTATTTAAAACATTTGATCTATACTTTTTAAAAATTCCACTTTCATAATTAGAAGACCCATTGTGTGAAACAGTTGCAAATACAGCTATATCTTTTTTAAGCAATTGAAACTTTTTGCCACCAGTTAATGAAATTCCAAAATTTAAAGGCATACTTCTAGTTTCAGTATTCCAACTTTGTAAAGTAATAGCATCAATTAAAGCATATTTTTTCGAGTAAAAACCAAAATTTAAATCGGTGCTATTTTGAGTTGCTCTAAAATTATTGAAAATATCATTTTTTAAAACAGTTGTATTTGATCCTCCGCTAATTCCAACTGAAAATTCACTTCCGGTATACTCTTTGGTTGTAATATCTACATTTCCTGAAGCTTGATCTGCATAATTTTCGGTACTGTAAGTTTTGCTAATTCCAACGTTTTGAATAATATCTGAAGAGAATAAATTTAAATCGATATTTTTCTTTTCAACATCATCAGATGGAATTGGCAAACCATTCATTGTAGATATTAAATAACGATCACCTAAACCTCTAATATAAATATCGCCCGAACCTTCATTTTTTGTGACACCCGAAATTTTTGAAGTTGCTGCAGCAGCATTAGAAATTCCAGTTTTAGCTAATCTTTCTGCTCCAATACTTTCTTTAATTATTGTTGCTTTCTTTTGTTCGGTTAAAAGGGCGCTTTCCGATTCTTTTTTTGTTGACCCTGTAATTTGAATTTCATTTAAAGAAATTCCTTGACTTGCACTTAAAATTTGATCTAGTTTTGTTGTTTCATTTTCACGTATAACTACATTTGGAACTTCAACTGTTTGATATCCAATAAAACTAAACACTATTGTGTAAGTTCCGGCCTCTGCTGTAAAAGAATAAGTTCCTTCAAAATCTGAAGTAGTTCCTATGGAAGTTCCTTTTATAAATACATTTGCAAATGGTAAAGATGAATTGTCAACTTCTTTATCTAATATAATTCCAGAGATTGTTCCTTTATCTTGGCTAAATACTATTGTATTAATTACTATTAATATTACTGTAAAAATATGCTTCATTTTTAGTTTTAATTTCTTGCGCAAAGGAAGAGTAACTAGTTAAATATAAGGTTAACCAGTTGTTATGTAATAGTAATAAAAGAGTTAATTTTAGGTTAAGTATTTGTTTTAGAAATTCCAGAATCAATTATTAAAGCACTTAATACTTGGTCTATTTTTAATGTAGTATTTGAAGATACTTCTACATTCTTTACCTCAATAGATTTATAACCAATAAAACTAAATATTAATGAATATTTCCCTGGCTTTAACTTAAGTTTAAACACCCCGTCAATTGTTGTTTCTGTGGTAATATTTGAATCTTTAACCGTTACTTCTGCAAACATTAAAGGTTGTTTATTGTTTTCATCATCATATACAATTCCTTCAATTTCACCATTTCTGTTGAATTCAGGAGTTAAAGAGCCTATTTTTAATGATTGGCTAACAGTGTATGCGCTTGTAAACAGCAAAAAAACTAAAATTAAATACCTCATTTTGTTGAATTTTTTAATAAATCAAATAAACTATTTAAGTGTTAGGTAATGGTTAAGTGTATATTATGTTTATATAAGTTAATTGTTAATTTTCAATTTTGATACAATCAAAAAAATATAAATTATTACCTATATTGCATTAAATTTTAAAACTTAAAAATGAATTGGAATCAGTTGTTGTCCTTAAGAAGATATGGTGATGCAGAACAAAGATTAAGAAGTAATCAAGACGAAACGCGCCTAGGTTTTGAAGTAGATTATGATCGTATTATTTTTTCTGATTCATTTAGAAGTTTACAAGATAAAACACAGGTTATTCCACTATCTAAAACCGATTTTGTGCATACCCGTTTAACACATAGTTTAGAAGTAAGTGTTGTGGCGAGATCCTTAGGAAGAACTGTTGGAGAACAGGTGCTAAACAAACATCCAGAGTTGAATGATTTAGGATATAAAATGAATGATTTTGGAGCCATTGTAGCTACAGCCGCCTTGGCACATGATATTGGAAATCCACCTTTTGGACATAGTGGTGAAAAAGCAATTGGTGAATATTTTATCAATGGAAATGGTAAAAAATTTAAAGAACAACTTACCAATAAACAATGGCAAGATTTAATTGATTTTGAAGGAAATGCCAACGGTTTTAGAATTTTAACCGAAACAAAAGAAGGCATTGAAGGCGGCTTGCGTTTATCTTATGCAACTTTAGGTGCATTTATAAAGTATCCTAAAGAATCTTTGCCTAAAAAACCAACACATCATATTGCAGATAAAAAATATGGGATATTTCAATCGGAACTAAATGCTTTTAATGAAGTAGCTAAAGATTTAGGTTTACTTTCAACTGGTAACAATGGAAACATTGCATTTAAAAGACATCCTTTAGCGTACTTGGTTGAAGCCGCCGATGATATTTGTTATACAATTATAGATTTTGAAGATGGTATTAATTTAGGTTTAATTGAAGAAGAGTTTGCTCTAGAATACCTAATAAAATTAGTAAAAGATACTATTAATTCAGAAAAATATTATCAATTAAAACATAAAAAAGACCGGTTAAGTTATTTACGTGCTTTAGCAATAGGAACTCTTATTACTGAAGCTACAAAAGTTTTTATAGAAAATGAAGCCGCGATTTTAAGCGGAGAATTTCCGTATTCGCTTTTAGAAAAATGCAAATATGAAGCCCAAATAAATGACATTATTAAAATTAGCGTAGAAAAAATATATAAAAGTCGAGAAGTTATTGAAAAAGAATTGATGGGTTATTCTATAATCTCAAAACTATTAGATGTTTTTTTAACGGCCTCTAATAATAAGTTTGAAAATACCCTTTCTAATTATGATAAATTAATTTTAAATCTATTACCAGAGCATTTGCAAAGTCCTAATAAAACATTGTATGTTAGGGTTTTAAGCATTTGTGGGTTTGTTGCGAGTTTAACAGATGGTTTTGCTTTACAATTGTATAAAAAAATAAATGGTTAACTTTATATAGAAAATAAATCATTTATTTTTGTTATTCAAACCCCTAAAAAATAATTATTAAGTAAATTAATTATTTTTTAGATCTTCATTGTTTTCAAACAACGAGTCTTTATCTCCGTATAGCAATTCGGCAACTTCAATCAATTTTTTAATCATATCATTTACATTTGTATTATCATTAAATAATGATGATGCCATTTCAGCAGAAATTAAATTTTTTCTAATTAGTTTATCTATAGATTTATTACTTTTTCTTATGTTTTCTTTTGCGCTTTTCTTTAAGTCTTCTAATTTTTCGGCATATTTTTCTGTATCTTCTTCAGTTCTAAATAAATAAATTACACGGAGAACTTGTGTCATTTTTTTTCTAAAATTGTTGTATTCACTAAGTAGATCTTTATTGTCAAATGTTAAAGACCTGGTTAAGTTTTTATTTAACTCTCTAACATCTTTTATTATTTCAACCATTTTTCGGTTAGCAATTTTAATATCTGTAATAGATTTGTTATGCTTTTTGGTTAATTTTAAGTCGTTTTGTGCAGTTGTTGCAAACCTTAATATTTCACCATAAATAGATTTAAATTTTTTATAGTAGAGGTCTTCAACATCAACATTAAAATTTTTAGTTGACTTTTTAATAATTTTTTTAATTTTTATATCTGATATAATATCTTCTCTATGAATATTTAATGCGTGTGATACAATTTCAAAAACAGCATTTTTATATAAATATTTAGTTTCTTTTACCAATGCAGAAATTGTTGCATCTGGAAATTTTAGAACAGCTTCATTTAAATATTTTGGTTCATCAATATCTTTAATAATTTTTTCTTTAAAGAATTTTATTAAAAACCGCTCTAGTTTATTAATAAACGGAATCATAATTAATACACCAATAATATTAAATATTGTATGAAATAAGGCTAGTTTTAAGGTGTAGTCGGTTGGCGAAATATTTACTAAATCAGAAAAATAATCTACAAATCTGGCAAGGGGATATATAAATGCCAAAGCAACTAAGCCAGTTATTAAATTAAATATTAAATGTGCACCAGCTAATCTTTTTCCTGCAACGTTTGATTTTAAAGAACCCAATACTGCTGTAATTGTAGTTCCTATATTTGCTCCAATTGCAATAGCCAGAGCGTTTTCATATTCAATCTGTCCTGCTGCCAAGGCCGTTAATACAAGCACTAAAGATGCTGCACTAGATTGTAACACAATTGTTATAATTATACCAATTATTGTATATAATAATACACCTAAATAGCCTGAGACGGCATATTCAGTTAGATCTATATGTGTACTAAAAACATCAAACCCTTCTTTCATAAAAAAGATACCTAGAAAGAAGAAACCTAAGCCAGCAAGTACATTTCCAATTCCTTTGAATGTACTTGATTTTTGAAAAGAAAAAATTAACCCAAAAATTATCATGGGCATTGCCAAAGACGAAATTTTAATTTTTAACCCAAAACCAGCAACCAACCAAGCGGTTGTAGTACTTCCAATATTCGCTCCAAAAATTAATCCAATACCTCCGCCAAGGCTAATTAAACCGGCACTAATAAATGATATTGTAATTACAGAAACTAAAGAGCTAGATTGCATAAGCGTTGTTACAAATGCTCCAGCTGTAATACTTTTATATAATTTATTTGTTGCTTTTTTTAAGAAATTTTGAAGTGGCCCTCTGGTAAATACTTTAAAACCTTCTTCTAATAAAACCATTCCAAAAAGTAAAATTGCTACACCTGCAGTTATTGTTTCAAAATTTGGATTGAAATACAGTGTAATTCCCAGCGCAATTAATATAAGAACAAATAAGAGCCTCTTAAACATAAATAAAAACTTAATGGGTATTTTAAAAAAATAGTTTAATACTGTTTAATTGTAAACTTACAGTAAATAATTTATAAAAAAAAGCCTTCAGAAATTGAAGGCTTTAACATATTATGAATTAATAATACTTATTTTGCTGCTTTTTCTTGAATGTGAAAATCGTGAAAGAGTTGCAATAGACTCATTAATGCAGAAATTAAATCTTTGGTTTCTAATAAAATTCCGAAGTATAATGATGAGTTTTTTGGACTGCTTTCTTCAGTTCTAATTCGGGCAATTTGTTTATCAATTGATTCAGAAACATAATCGAATATTTCTTGTTTTGCATCAATAATATTTGATAAATCATCAAAATCTTTTTCAGTAAAATCCAATTCAATTTTATCAAACAGCACTTTTAACCTATCATTAATTGCGGTTAAATCTTTTATAGATGAAGGTTTTAATTGCTTATGATTGTTATTTACGTGTTTATAACTTGTGGTGGAAATATACTCGATAGATTGGGTTATATCTTGTAAATAACCTAGAATTAAAATATAGAATCTACTTGCTTTAACAGAAGAATCGTCTAAAGATTTAATAAAGTAGAATACTTCTTCTCTTAATTCGTTTACTTCTTTATTTAACTTTCGTACATGTTTTTCTGTTTTAGAAAGTTTATTTAAATCGTGTGAAGAAAGGTCAATTACAACATTTGTATATAATTTATTTACACGTTTTACAACTTCCGAAATGTGATCTGAACTTTCATTTACAACTTCATTAATTGTAATTAATTCAGCACGTTCCATATATCTTTTTTCCTTTTTTTCTTTTGCTTTTCTAGTATGTCTTATAGAACTTCTTCCAAGTAAAAACATCACAACAATAAGTAAAACGGCAACGGAAACAATTTCTCCTAAATAAATAATATATAAAAATACTGCAGCAACCATAAAAGCAGAAAGTGCCGTTAAAAACCATCCGCCAATTACATTAAATACACCAGCCACTCTATAAACAGCACTTTCTCTTCCCCAAGCCCTATCAGCTAAAGAAGTACCCATTGCAACCATAAAAGTTACATAGGTTGTAGATAATGGTAGTTTTAAAGAGGTACCAATAGAAATTAATATTCCAGCTACAAATAAATTAACTGAAGCTCTTACCATGTCAAATGCTGGTAATTCGTACGATTTATCTTTTGGCAATTCAATAACTGGTTTTTGAAATTTAGAATCTACCCATTTTAATGCTTCAGCAGGAATTACTTTTCCCATCCCTTTACTAAACAAAATTGCACCACGTACTACAGTTCTTGATACTGCATTTGGTTGAAATTTTTCGTGTCCTTCACCTTGTCTAGATAAATTAATTCCTGTTTCAATTACAGTTTTTGCTTTTTTAGAAAACCAAAGTGTAACTACCATAATTCCACCTGCTATTAATAACAGCCACGGATTTGAAGGTACTTTTTCAGCTAACATTCCCATTGAAAATTCACTAGCAGCTAAAAAATTAGCAGGATCTTGGCTACTCCATTCTTGCCAAGAATTTAAGGCTGCAATTGGTACACCAATAAAATTCACTAAATCGTTTCCAGCAAATGCCATTGCTAAAGAGAAGGTTCCAATTATAACTATAAACTTTAAAATATTTACTTTAAAAAGCATTATTAATAATTGAGATAATATGGTCCAAAAGACAAAGCCATATAGAATAATTTCAAGTGTGCGACCTTCAATTAAATGCTTTACATCATCATAAAAAGGCGTTCCTTTCATTCCTTTTACAAATATAAAATAGGTAATTGCTGTAATTGCAAATCCTCCAAAAATGGCATTTACATAACTTCTTTTCTTATCAAATTGAAAAGAGTACAACAAGCGCGATAAAAATTGGACTATTGCTCCTACAGTAAATGCTATAAAAACCGATAACAATATTCCTGAAATAATTAAAAGGGCTGTTGCTGAATTTATATATTTTCCAACTTCTGAAAGGTCTTCACCATTGTTTGATATTTTAATTAAAGCCATTGCAACAGCTGCTCCAAGTAATTCAAAAACAATTGAAACTGTAGTTGAAGTTGGCATTCCTAATGAATTAAAGACATCTAATAATAAGATATCTGTAATCATAACAGCCATAAAAATGAACATAATCTCATTAAAATAGAACTGAGAAGGATTAAAAATTCCTTTTCTTGCTACTTCCATCATTCCACTAGAGGTAATTGCTCCTAAAGCAACACCAATACTTGCAATAATTAAAATAGTTTTTACATTAACTGCTTTAGAACCTATAGCTGAGTTCAAAAAATTAACAGCATCATTACTTACACCTACAACTAAATCTATTATAGCTAATATTGTAAGTGCTACTAACATTAAAATATAAATATCTCCCATGTGTTTTTTTTAACGTTGCAAAAGTACCTTCAAATAAAACAGTAAATATTAAATTAATGTTACCAATGTTAATTTAATGTTAACATAATGTTAAGAACTATTTTAAGGTATTTTGTAAGATTTTTAAAATCTATTAAAATTACTAAATTTTTTGATTAGATTGTTTTAAATATGAAGTATTTACTTTTATGTTTGTTAACACAACTGTTTAAAATCATGTAGCTTTTACTTAGGGTGGATCAATGTCTTGTGCAGATTATCAGTATTGTAAGTAGTGTTTCTAGTTTACTTGCCTAATTTTAGTATCCGAAATGCACCTTGAATTACCAGTGCAAAAACGATAATTCCTATAACTAAATCTGGTTTGTTTGAATTTAACCAATTTACTAATAGTCCTGCTATTATTACTCCAAAATTGATAATTACGTCATTTGAAGTGAAAATCATACTCGCTTTCATGTGTGCTTCGTCTTTACTTTTTGACTTTTGTAAAATGTAAAGACAAATTCCGTTTGCTGCTAGTGCAAAAATTGAGACAATAATCATTGTCCAAAAATCAGGAAGTTTCTCATCTCCCAAAAACCTTCTTAAAACTTCTACAAATCCGATAATTGCAAGTGTAATTTGAAAATAACCAGCAATTTTGGCAATCTTTTTTTTTCGTATCAGCGTTCTGCCAACAGCGAATAAACTAATTCCGTAAACAAAACTGTCTGCAAGCATATCTAAACTATCAGCAACAAGTCCTATAGATTTTGAGATTATTCCTGTTGTTATTTCAATTATGAAAAAGGCAAAATTTATTGCAAGTACAGACCAAAGCAGTTTTTTTTGGTTCGTATTTTCTTTAAATTCTGTTTGATCGGTTTGTACTGTAGATATTTTTTTACTGCCTAAATTTAGTTCAATAAGGAAGTTTTCTATTTGGTCGGTTTTTCCGCTGTGAAAAACAGTCAATTTTCTGTTGGGAATATCAAAATCCAAATTCGTAATATTTGAAATTCCATCCAATTTCATTCGGATTAGATTTTCCTCTGAAGGACAGTCCATTTTGGAAATTTCAAATATTGTTTTTTTCACGTGTTTTCTAGATCTTTCAACATTTTCGATTTTTAAATGTTTGTCGGTTAGTAATTTAGTTTAAATATAAGTATAAATTTTATGAAGAGTTTTAAACGTATTTTATTTTATAACTGATTTCCTCTCTTAATTTTCTCGATTTATATATTTTAGACCTTCATAAAGAGCTATTAATGGAACAGAGCGATGATTTTCTTTTTCAAAATACGCTATTTCAACATTTAAATGTCCGCCTGATTTCTCTTTTATACCAGTATAAAAAAGATCGTGTCTTTTTTTATTCCTTTCGTAATTATTTTCTCCTTGATTTGCAGTAGCTATATAAAGTTTTTTGTTCAATGATAATGGGAAAATAGCATTAATTTTGCTTTTCATGATTGCTTCATTCCACCAAATGCTTGGGTCTATAGAAATATAAGCATTGAATATACTATTTTTATCCATGTAGGAATTTAACGTTAAAAGTCCTCCTAAAGAATGCCCAACAAGTGTTCTAGAAGGTGCTGTTCTATAATTTTTGTCAATAAATGGTATTAATTCCTTTTCTATGAAATTCAAAAAATTTCTACCTCCACCCATACGATTTGGTCGTTTAGTTTTTAACTTTGTTACAGTAAAATCTCGCTCACGATCAACATTCTCAATAGCCACAATTATAGTTTCTGGCATAAAATAATTTCGGTTTCTATCTGAACTCATAAAATTAACTATTCCTGAAGTAGTTTTAAAAAGAGTAGCACCATCTAACAAAATCAAAATCGGATATTTCTTCTTTGTATTGGTTGCTTCATTGTATGAATCAGGAAGGCTTAACAAACAAATTCTGTTCTCATTTAGAATTTTGGAATGTATGTTAATTTTTTTTTCAGTTATACTATTTTTGTTACTCTGCCCAAATGTGGACTGAATACTAAAAAGAAAAATATAAAAGACAATTAGTAGAGGTTTCATAGTTTAAGTTATATATTTAGTAACTGGAAAATAAAAGTGTAGTTTGGGTTATTAAGTTATACAGTATTTGTAGTTATTTTATATTGTATTCACGTTGTTTAACAACTTCAAATCTTCGTGAAGCTTCTCCATCAACCAATTTATATTGTATTTGTCTCATTTTATTTGTTTTACTGCCATTTTCATAAATTGGAAAACGCTGTGTTAAAAAGTTTCAATCAACGTAAATTCATCATTTCCGTTATACCCATTATTAATTTTTATATTTTCTTCTGTACGTTGAAAATACACTTGACTTATTGATTTTCTGTTATTTACTGAGAATCCATAAACCATCATTCTTTTTTGTTCGTCTTGGTTTTGGGTAAATATTACCAATTCTGGTGAACCGTCAGAGTTCAGATCTTCAACTTTCGCGTTTACAATTTGCTCTTTATTAATATCAAATGTTTCGTTATAATTATATGGTAAGCCAAATGTAAATACAGTAAACTGGTTTTTGCCATTTTTAGTGACACTTGAAATATTAAACCCAATACCTTGTAAATTTAATACTTTACTGAATTGCGTTTTGTCTATTTGCTCTGCGTCAAGCGGCTCAGCAATTCTTTTGTAAATTCCTTCTAGACTAGCTCCTCCCGAACAATAAAAATTAAGAATGCTTTTATCTGTTTCATTTTTTGTATGGATAGATAATTTATCTGCCGAAAATTGAAACAATGTGGTTTTTCCTTCTATTTGTGTTTGGTAGATACTGTCGTTTACTTTTTGAACTGTTGCATCTAAGGTACACGTCGGTTTCTTTCTATCAGCTCTCGAACGGACTTTTATACTTAGGTCATTATTACTATTGTTCTTTGTTACTGCTACCGAAACCCAATCGTAACCTTCGCTTCGTTTTGCATAACTGTCCGAGACAAAATTACCAGTAACATCTGTTTTCTCGAATGTTTTAGCTTTAGTAGATTCTTTATTTTTTTTTGTATCATTTTTACAAGCTGAAACTCCAAAAAATATTGTAAGAATTAGAAGTAAGGTTTTCAATTTACTTTTCATTATGATTTTTATTTCTGTTTGTTGATTATTAGTTATCCTCATAACATTAAAGCTATTATCACTAAATTTAATTAAGTATGTTGTAATGTTATTTTTAATTGAGCAAAAAAATATACAAGTAAAAATAGCAATTTTAAACCTTGTGTAGTATAATAATTGTTAAGAAATTATAAGTGTGTTTAAACATTCTATAAAAAAAAGAGTCTCATTTAAAAAAATGAGACTCAGTTATTGGGTTGACTATTTATTAAGTTTATTAACTATTATTAAATAGCTTATTTAAGAACAAAATATTAATTAGTCAAATATCATAAAAAAATAAATGAATATTATTTTTAGTGAAATTTCTTATTCACAAGATATTAACATTTGTTTTTATTTAGGTTATGAACCACACATTTCACAATCGTCTGGATTGTTTTGTGATGCAATTAACATAGCTTTTAGTTCTTCAGGACTTAATGGTTTTTCATCGACTTTCTTTTCTTTAGAAACGGTAAATTGTATAGCATTTACGGCACTTTTTGTACGTAAATAATACATTCCAGTTTTTAAACCACTTTTCCAAGCGTAAAAGTGCATAGATGTTAGCTTAGAATAATTAGCATCTTGCATAAATAAGTTTAACGATTGTGATTGATCGATAAAATAACCTCTTTGGCGAGACATGTCTATAATATCTTTCATACTCATTTCCCAAACAGTCTTATACAATTCTTTTAAGTCTTGAGGAATAACATCTATATGTTGAATAGAACCATTGGCACGCATAATAGTTTCTTTCATTTCATTGTTCCACAAACCTAACTCTACCAAGTCTTCTAATAAATGTTTGTTTACAACAATATATTCACCACTTAAAACTCTACGTGTATAAATATTTGAAGTATAAGGTTCAAAAGCTTCATTATTTCCTAATATTTGTGAAGTAGATGCAGTTGGCATTGGAGCTACTAATAAGGAGTTTCTAACGCCGTTTTCTAATACTTTTTTACGTAATGCTTTCCAATCCCAACGGCCGCTTAAATTATCTTCTGAAACTCCCCACATATTAAATTGAAATTCTCCTTGAGACATTGGTGAACCTTCATAAGTAGAATATGGTTCTTTTGCTTTTGCAATTTCCATAGAAGAAGTTACTGCTGCAAAATAAATAGTTTCAAAAATTTCTTCATTTAATTTTTTAGCTTCATCACTGGTGAAAGGCATACGCAGCATAATAAAAGCATCTGCCAATCCTTGAATTCCTAATCCAATAGGTCTGTGGCGGAAGTTTGAATTTTCAGCTTCTTTTACTGGATAATAGTTTCGATCTATAACTGTATCTAAATTACGTGTTATTTTTTTGGTGACTTTATAAAGTTTTTGATGGTTGAAAAATTTCTTACCTTCTTTATTTTCTTCAACAAACATTGGTATTGCAATAGATGCCAAGTTACAAACAGCAACCTCATCTTTTGCAGTATACTCCATTATTTCAGTACATAAATTTGACGAACGAATGGTTCCTAAATTCTTTTGATTCGATTTTCTGTTTGCTGCATCTTTGTACAACATATACGGATTTCCAGTTTCAATTTGAGCTTCTAAGATCTTTTCCCAAAGTTCTCTAGCTTTAATTGTTTTGCGTCCTTTTCCTACTTTTTCATACCCTGTATATAGTTTTTCAAATTCATCTCCATAAGTGTCAAATAAATGTGGACATTCGTTTGGACACATTAATGTCCAGGTTCCATTTTCTTCAACACGTTTCATAAATAAATCTGGAATCCACATAGCGTAAAATAAATCGCGTGCACGTTTTTCTTCAGCTCCAGTATTTTTTCTAAGGTCTAAAAAGTCAAAAACATCGGCATGCCAAGGTTCCATATAAATGGCAAAAGATCCTTTACGTTTTCCGCCACCTTGATCTACATAACGCGCTGTGTCGTTATATACTTTTAGCATTGGTACTATTCCGTTTGAAGTTCCGTTTGTTCCTCTAATATAAGAACCAGTTGCGCGTACATTGTGAATTGATAGCCCTATACCACCAGCAGATTGTGATATTTTAGCAGTTTGTTTTAAAGTATCGTATATACCATCTATACTATCGTCTTGAATTTGCAATAAGAAACAAGAAGACATTTGAGGTTTTGGTGTTCCAGAGTTAAAAAGGGTAGGAGTTGCGTGTGTAAATATTTTTTTAGACATTAACTCGTATGTTTCTATGGCTTCGTCAATATCATTTTGATGAATTCCAATTGCAACACGCATTAACATATGCTGTGGACGCTCAGCAATTTCTCCATTTAATTTTAATAAATACGAACGTTCTAAGGTTTTAAACCCAAAATAATCGTACCCAAAATCTCTATTATAAATAATGGTTGAATCTAATTTTGCAGCATTATCCATAATTACTTTATAAGTTTCATCAGATAATAATGGAGCTTTTTTTCCTGTACGCGGATTTACATAATTGTATAAATCTGTCATTACATCAGAAAATGTTTTTTTGGTATTTTTATGCAGGTTAGAAACAGCAATTCTAGCAGCTAAACGTGCATAATCTGGATGTTGCACAGTCATAGTTGCAGCTGTTTCTGCCGCTAAATTATCGAGTTCGGAAGTAGTTACACCATCGTATAAGCCTTCAATAACTCGCATAGCAACCTTTACAGGATCTACTAACTTATTTAAGCCATAACACATTTTTCTTACTCTTGCTGTAATTTTATCGAACATTACAGGTTCTTTTCTTCCGTCTCTTTTTA
>Ga0193952_1000033_pt1 | contig 61003 bp, 65 predicted proteins | sample BB_3_MG_FD_140368 | JGI IMG/M metagenome (GOLD analysis project Ga0193952, IMG submission 140368) | Microbial mat bacterial communities from the Broadkill River, Lewes, Delaware, United States - BB_3_MG | ecosystem: Environmental > Aquatic > Freshwater > River > Microbial mats | place: USA... | reverse complement strand
TTAGTAAAGTTTTTTGTAAAAGATATAATTGAAAAAACACTATTTTTAGATTTTATGAATATCCTTATTTATTGTTTTATTTTTTCAATGATTTTATCAGCACCTTTTATAAATATAATTACAAGATATTTATCCGATAAAATTTATGAGAAAAATTTTGATAGTATATTTGCAATATTTATAAGTGGAATTATTGTAATTGGTTCTATTTCATTTAGTATTTCAGCTACATATGTTTACTTTTATACAGGATTTGTAGAAAATACAATCCATATAGCTTCTTTATTTACAGCATTTTCCATACTTTGGTTAATAATGGTATTTATTAGTACGTTAAAAGACTATAACTTAGTAACCTACTCTTTTTTGTTTGGAATGATCTTATCCTTTCTTTTGTTGTTTTATGTCCTAAATACTAGCTTAGAAGAGCTTCTAAAAGGTTTTACAATTGGAACACTAAGTTCAATTTGTGTTTTAATAGCAAAATTAAAATTAGATTTTAAAACAGATAAAATTTTTGATTTTAAATTTTTAATAAACCCTAAATATATTCCTTTATTTATAAGTGGTTTTTTCTTATATTTGGCAATGTGGATTGATAAATTTGTTTACTGGTTCTCACTAAAAGGAGTAGAATTATCAAAAGGTTTTTACTTTTTCCCTGATTATGATTTTGTTGTATTTATTTCTTATTTACTACTTATTCCAACAACAGCATATTTTACAATATATATTGAAACAGTATTTTATGAGCATCAAAGGGATTATTTCTCTGCAATTGAAAACAAAAAAAATCTAAGCGTAATTCAATCTTATGAAAATGAATTAAAAAATTCTTTTTACAAAGGCTTGATAAGAGTAAGTGTTTTTCAGTTTATATTATCTTTATTATTTGTAGTTTCAATTCAATATATTCTAGACAATACAAATACAAATATTGCAAGTATTCCACTCCTTAGAATAACAGTATTTGCAGTATCACTACAAATGATATTAAATACACTAATTATATTTTTATATTATTTTGATTACCAAAAAGAAGTACTTAGTATTTCACTTATATTTTTCATATCAAACCTATTAATTAGTCTGTTTATGAAGGATTTACCATATGAATATGTAGGATATTCATACTTTTATTCTGTTTTATTTACACTATTTGTTGCAATGATTATTTCACTATATAAAATAGACAGAATTAACTTCTATGTTTTTTCAAAAAATGAGGTTTAAAATGAAAAAGATATTTATGTTATTTATATTTACACTTAGTTTGTTCGCAAAGGAAAGTGCTAGTTTACTAATTCCTTTGTATTCTTACCCAAGCAAATGGAATGAATATATTGATAAATTTGAATTAATAAAAAAGAAAAACATTAATGTTTACGCAATTATAAATCCTTTAAATGGGCCAAACACAAAAGTAGATTATGAATATATCAAAGGTATAAATTTATTAAAAGAATATAATATTAAAGTAATTGGATATGTATACACTCAGTATGGGAAAAGAAACCCATATGAAATAAAAGAAGATATATACAGATGGTCAGAGTTTTATCAAGATGCAGGAGTAAGTGGTATCTTTTTTGATGAAACAAGTACAGATGTAAAGTTTTTAGAAAAATACTCGGACTTACTTAAATATACAAAAAGTTTAGATTTTGATTTTAATGTTTTAAATGCAGGATATACAACAGCCCAAGAATATATAGACTTAAATCTAGCAAATATTGTAATCACTTATGAAAACTCATATGAAGCCTGGAATAATTCCTTTCCTAAACAAACAAATAAAGCTAATAAAACTACAAAACTTTCAGTACTTTTACATACAATGAAAAAAGAAGGTTTTACAAAAAGTTTAAAAGAATCAAAACTTAGAGGATTTGAATATGTTTACTTTACAGAAGATACTATGCCAAATCCCTGGGATGACTTATCAAAATACTTACTTAGAGACTTTTAAAAGCCTTATTTAAGTATATTGTCCATAAAATATATGACTTTAAATTAAGGAAGCACCTTGGATCCACAATATGAGAAAATCGTAGTATTACTAATAGTATTAACTGCATCAATTTTTACATGGAAAATGGTAAAAGATTTTTATATTACAAAGTTTCATAAAGTATTCGCACATTTAATTGCTGTTATTACATCATCATTTATGTTACTTTCTACAATGTTTTTATTTATGCCAAAAGATTATCAAAGAGGAGCAGGACCTGAAGTAGAATTAAGTTTCATGTCTGTATTTACTGTTGTTGTAATGGTAGCAGTTCTATTTGTATTCTTTAGATACTCACCGCAAAGTAAGAAATAGATTAATTTTTTAATCTATTTTCTTAAAAACACTTCCCTATAATATTTTTTTAAGCATTAATTGATAATAATTCTCATAAATATTATTATATGAGGATTTACATGGAAACTTATTTTTCAATTTCAACATTTGAAGATGGATGGAGAAGCGAAGAATTTATTTATGATGAAGTAGTATTAGACTACTGCACAGAAGCACTTGACGTACCCGAAGAAAAAATTGAACAAGCAAATTACAATGGCGATTCAATAGAACTAATCTTACATGACTTAGAAAAAGAAGATATAGGTGATGATTGGTATGTAAATTTACATAAAGTCTGCAACTAAGTTGCATTTAATCAGTATTTTTATAAAATACAATATTAGCATTATGTATATATAATGATAACTAAAATCAATATAAGTATATTTTAAACTAATATTCATTATCATTACGATGCAAATTGAATTTTTTCTCCTAAAAATTCAAAAAATAAAGGACATATTAAATGAAAAAACAATTAAGTATTATTGCAAGTGCAGCTGTATTATCAACTGCTGCTTACGCTGAGTCAAACACAATTTCAAAAGCTTTTGAAAACGGAAAAACTTCTGGGGATTTATCTGCTCACTATCAATCATGGGACAATGACAATACAGCAGACTCAGGTTTCTCTGTAGGAACAATTGGAGTTAACTACTCTACTGATTCTTTCAGTGGTTTAACTTTAAACACTGGATTTAGAGCAGCTCACGTATTTACTGAAAAAGAAGATAATGATTCAAATGATGATATTGCTGTTGATTCTGTAATGAACGTATTTAACGTATCTTATGCTAACAACTTTGGTTCATTAACTGTTGGTAGACAAGAAATTGATTTAGAGTGGTTAGGTGACTTTAATGAAGCGGCAGTAGCAGCTATTACTACTATTCCTTCAACTACTTTAGTTTTAGGATACACAACTAGACAAGCTGTTGCTGGAAATGACGAAATTTCTAAATTTGCTGATGTAACTAAAGATGGTGCTTACGTTGTAGATGCTAAGTATGAAGGAATTGAAGGTGCTGTATTAAACCCTTATTTCTATTCTGCTAAAGATGCAGCTGACTTCTATGGATTTAAAGCTGATTACGATAATGATATGTTTGGATTAACAGGACACTATGCTGCAAGTTCTGAAGATGCTGCAAGTACTAAGAAAGATGGTTCAATTATGGCATTTGAAGCAAGAACTGCAGTAGCAGGTTTAAGCTTATCTGCTGGATATATTTCTGTTGATGAAGACGGAATTGGTTCTATGGATTCATTTGGTGATAATATTGACCCTACTGAAGAATTAGGTGATTACGTATACGCTGCTGATTCTAAAACTGTATATGCTACGGCTGGTTATACAATTGCTGATGTTGAATTAGCTGCTTTATATGCACAAGCTGATAGTGATGTAACAAATAAAAAAGATAAAGAATTAACAGTAGGTGCTGCTTACTCTTTCAATGATAATTTATCTGCAGAAGTTATGTATACAGATTTATCTTTAGAAAGTGACGAAGATAAATCAAAATTAGTTGCTAACGTAACTTACGAATTTTAATAAATAACATAAATACACTCTTTTAAGGGCAAAGAATTAATTTTCTTTGCCCTTTTTTTATATCAAAAAAATAAATATTTTACAAATTTTTATTATTATGATAATTATTCTCACTATTAATCTTGCTTTAAGAATAACTCCACTAAAATACTAATAATGATTATCAATACAAAGGAAATATCATGATAACTTGTTACGAATTTGAAAATAAAAATGATCTAGTAAAACCTACTGGTTGTACTTGCTAGATCGGTGGAGGAGCTAAAATGAGTGTATTAATTATTGGTGGAGACAGGATCCAACATATTTCCAATATGTTGACAGAACTTGGTGCAAAAAGCATAAATCATTGGGATGCAAGAAAGAAATCTTCTGCACCTAAAAAAAAGGTGCCATTAGATACAGATTGTATTGTAATGCTAACATCATTTTTAAACCATAACACTATGTTAAAGTATAAAAATGAAGCTAAGAAAAAAAATATACCATTTATCTGTGCTAAAAGATCAGTATCTTGTGTATATGATGAGTATGTAAAAATTATGGGCATTAAAGATTGTAATGACTGTTACGCAAATTGTGAGAAAAGAAAATAATGTTTAGCTATTTTAATTATTGTGATGACTATGTTGGATTTGACAATAATAGAGAATATTTACCAAAAGATTTTGATACATTTAACTCAAAGAATAAACTTAGACAACTATTTTTAAACTTAAGTAACAATGTATTAAAGTCTGTATGTAAATTTACTAAATATGAACAAAAAAGACTTTCTTCTTATACTCTAAAAGAAGCATTTAAATATAAAATCAATACTCTATTACCAATTTCATGTGTAAGAACACATAAGGATAAAAGAGTTTTTAATTTCTGTATTAACTCAACAAAAATCATAAACCACTATACAAACTGCAATACTAATCACTCGACTTTCGTAACAAGTAATACTTTATTGCCAGCTGCAAAATTAATTTCATACTGTTTTATAAATAACAATATGCAGTTGCTTATTGATAAGCATTTACTATTTCATGAGTTCGTTCTAGATAAAATAAGTAAGCTACATCCTACAAAAGATGTAGTTGACTTAGGTGACTCTATTTCTTTAAAAGAGAAAGGTGTATGTTCTGTAAGAATATATACTTCTTGGAAAAATATAAATAGAAAAAAACCTAATATCAAAGAAGAACTAGAAGATGCTATTAAGTGTATAAAAAAAGGAGAATTTAATCAGGTATATCTAGCTTATCCAAAAGACAATGGCTTTACTAAACATATTCCAGTGTACGTAGATGAGTTAAAAGATGGTACATATCAGATTAAAGCTATCCCTTATTCACTAAGATCAGCAATAAGAGATAATTAACAATTAATTATAAATTATAGGAGAACAAAAATGTCAACAGCATTATTTTTTACAAGTAGTACAGGAAACAGTGAAGAGATCGCTGGTAAAATTGCAAGTGAACTTGGAGGAATCGAAGTTTTTGATTTAAGCAGTACAAGTGTTGATAAAATCAACGAATTTGATAAAGTAGTTATCGGTGGTTCAACTTGGGGTGAAGGTGAATTAAATGATGATTTCGATGAGATCTGGGATGATTTCGCAGCAATTGATTTCTCAGGTAAAACTGTAGCTTTATTTGGTCTAGGTGATCAAGAAGGATACGGAGAAGACTTTTGTAATGCCTTAGGTATTATTTATGAGCAAGTTTCAAGTGCAGGTGCAACTATTGTAGGTTCTACTTCAACTGATGGTTATGAATATGATGATTCAAAAGCTGAAATCGATGGTAATTTTGTTGGTTTAGTAATTGATGAAGATAATCAAGATGATTTAACTGATGATAGAATTTCTGCATGGGCAGAAAATATCAAAGGTGATATTTTATAATAAAAAAAGCATCTTAAAGCCTAGGCTTTTAAGATGCTATTGACAGTCAGAACAAGTACCATACAGTTGCATAGAGTGACTTGTAATTTTAAATTTATTTTTTTTAGCAATTCTTTCTTGTCTTTTTTCGATTTCATCGTCTAAGAACTCAACAATCTTTCCACATTTTGTACAAATAAGGTGGTCATGGTGAGATTTAGCATTACTTTCATATTTTTTTCCATCTGTTCCAAAAGTAATTGATGTGATTAAATCAACCTCTTCTAAGAAACTTAATGCTCTATATACAGTTGCTATTCCTATATTAGATTCTGGGTATTGTGTTTTAATTTGATTATATACGTCTTCTGCACTTAAATGATCAGTTGCATGTATTAAAATACTTAATACAATTTCTCTCTGCTCAGTGTATTTAAGACCTTTTTGTTTTACAATTTTCTTTAATTCTTCTATCGCTTCATCACTAGTAATCATATAAATAAGCCTTTAAAATTTATAAATTTGTTGTAGTATATCAAAAGTAAACAAAAATTACAAATACTAATAATTCTCTTTTAACAAAGTTGATTCAGTATTCTTATCATTTTTATTGTTTTTTTTCTTTGGTTTATATAGAAGATGATGCCAAAGTGCGAAGCCACAAAAGGCAACTCCAGCAACGATATGAGTTTTTTTAGCTAGTTTATTTTTCATAAACATTGAAGTTACAACAGTAGCTCCTAAAGTAGCTGTCATTCCAATTTTTGCAGCTTCTTTTTTAAGTTCTAAATCTATATCAAGATCTGTTTTCATCTCGCTTTTTCCTTCTTTCTCTTCGTTTCATTGTCTTATGTGTATCTTTAAGTGTTTGTACTGTTAAAGCAGTAGTTAAAACAGCTGCTAAAGGTAATAGAAATGGCATATATAATCCTTATGATAATAATTATCACTATACTACCAGATGTTTCTTTAAAAGAAACTGATAACTATTATCATGATTATATATAAAATTCTTATTTTTCTAGTTTTACACCTTTTATTGAATTAAGTAATAATCCAATTGTTGTACCATTATGTAACACTGCCGTTACAATTGGTGAAAATGCACCAAAAGTTGCCCCTGCTAAAATTGCTGAGTTGATTCCAACTGTGGCATTAAAGTTTTTATTAATTAACTTCATTGTTTTATTTGCAAACTCTTTTGCATCAACTACAGCTGCAATATCATCTTTTAATAATGATACATCAGCAGTAGCTTTTGCAATATCAGCGCCCTTACTCATAGAGATACCAACGTGTGCAGAAATTAATGCAGGTGCATCATTTATTCCATCACCAACAAAGGCAATTTTTCTACCTTCTTGCATCATCTCTTTAACAATATTTGCTTTATCACTTGGTAATAAATTAGCTCTTACCTCATCAATACCAAGTTCCTCTGCAATTTGTTCTGCTTTTTGCTGTGTATCACCTGTAAGCATTACAATATTTTTTACACCTAAATCTTTTAGTCTATCAATTGATTCTTTTGTATTGATTCGTAACTTATCAGCTAAGGCAATAGTACCTAATAGTTTATTGTCGTAACCTACATAAAGTAAAGTTCTTCCACTATCAAGAGATTCTTGTATTTTTTCTTTATATTTTGAAAAATCAATACCTTCATCATCTTCTAAGAAGTGTCTAGAACCAATCACAACAGCTTTTTTATCAACTTCTGTTTTTACACCGTGTGCTACAATAAACTCAACTTCTTCATGGTGCATATGTACAAAACCTCGCTCTTTTGCTGCTTTTACAACAGCTTCAGCAACAGGATGGAAATAATGTTCTTCTGTACTTGCAGTTAAATTAAGAAGTCTCTCTTCACTCCATTGCTCATCAAAAGATTCAACTGCAATAACTTCCAAGTCACCTTGAGTTAATGTTCCTGTTTTATCAAATACAAAAGTATCAGCTTGATGTAAGGCCTCAATTGATTTAGCACCTTTAATCATAATACCTTCATGTCCAGCTTTAGAAATTGTAGCTTTAAAAGCAACAGGAGTTGCAAGTTTTAAAGCACAAGAGTAATCTGCTTGTAAAATAGAAGCAACTGTCTCAAAATCTCTTTTTACTAAATAAGATAATCCAGCTAAACCTAAAGTTACAGGTACAAGTTTATCAGCTAATTTTGTAGCTTTTAGTTGTACTGATGATTTTTCATTTAGTGAGTTTTCTATATAGTGTTTAATTCTTTGTGTTGCTGTGTCTGAACCTACATGCTCAGCCCAAATCTTAAGTCTACCCTCTTCTATTACAGTTCCAGAAATTACTCTATCACCTCTTTGTTTTTTAATAGGCTCAGCTTCACCTGTCATAGATACTTGATTAACACTAGCATCTCCATAAACAATATGACCATCAACAGGAATAGTACTACCAGCACCAACAACAACAATATCACCAACTTCAATAAGCTCTGAATCAATTAAGATTTCAACTGTTTTACCATCTTGTTCTTTTTCAACCCATGCTTCTTTTACATTTGGTTTAGCAAGTTCTTTTAATAAATCATCACTTCTATGAACTGTAGTATCTTCAATATACTCCCCAAGCTCTAACATTGCATTTGTTGAGTTTGCTGCAAGATAATCTTTTCTAAGTAATGAAATACCAACAGCAGCACTCTCTAGTACTTTTGAAGTAAGTCCTTCTTTAAAAAGCTCTTTAGTCCCTTCTATTAATAAAGGCGTTGCTGCTGTAGTTGATAAAGTTGCATTAAGTAAATCATTTTTGATTAGTCTCTCTGTAACTAAAGCAGTACTTGCAATTGCAACACCTTTTAAACTAGGTTCCTCATCACTCACGCAAGATACACAAACTGCTTCTTCACTATCAAGAGAACTTAATAATTTATTTGAATCAACAGATTCTAATCTTTCTTCAATTTGTTCACATACATCTTCATTAAAAGTAAAAATAATACTTGAAGCTTTTTTATTAATACGAACAGATGTTACATGTTCAATTTTTTCAAGATATTTTCTTAATATATTATCATCAATATATTCATCTTTTAAAAGCTCAAACTTATATCTAGCTCGAAATGAAGTTGAATGAACTTTTTTAAAAGTATTTATACTCATTGATACTCCTAAGACTCTCTAGCTTCCATTTGAGCTTTTGCATCTTCCATTCTCTCTTTTAGCTCTTCAATTCCTGCTTGAACTAATTCACTACCTTTAGAGAAACCATTCATAATAGCTCCTTGAGTAGTTTTATTTGTAAGTAAAAATGCAACACCTGCACCAATTAGTGCACCTTTAACAAAATCACCATTTAAAATAGAATCATTATTAGGGTTTTGAACACCCATATTATTAGCTGTACCATTTCCTACTTGATTATTAATATATGGATTTGACTGCATTCCCATAGGAGATGCTGGAGTATTCATATTATTAATATATGGATTAGCATTAATTCCATTTTGAGGATTTTGAGCATTAACATTTTGATTCATATTAACTTGCTGTTGATTTATAGGATTTGCTTGATTAGCTTGTGGATCAACTGGATTTTGATTATTGTTCATTATTTAAGTCCTCATTTTCTATAGTTTCTAAAGCTAATTCTTCTACTTCATTTTCACCATTAAACTTTTTATCAATCATTTCAACAGCATATACACCCATAGCTCCAATACTTAATGCAGTTAGAGCTTTAAACATACCATTTTTTTGTCCTTGGTAATTACTAGCTGCAACTACAGAAGCTGTAGCTATTGTACCTTGAGTTGTTCTTTTTACAACTTCTTTAGTTGCTTGCATTGGTGTTGCTTCACCTTTTCTTACTTTCATAAGATTTACAGTTCCTGCTGCTAAAAGTGAAACAGCTGCTCCACTTACAATATGATGTTTCATTACACCTGTATTTTCAAAAGTACTTTTCATTAACTATCTCCGCTCTTTTCTTCTTTTACTATTGTTTTTTCATTTTTATCAATTTTATCTTTTACACAATCTACTGCTGAATCAATATTTTTTTTCATATCAGATGCTAAATCTTTTGATTTTTCAATAATTTCATCTGTTTTATCTTGAATCTTTTTGTTTTTGTTATAAGCTATAATTGCTCCTGCGCCTACTGCTACACCTAAAATAAATGGAAGTGCCATAATAAACTCCTTATTGTTCGTCTATTTCTTCTTTATTTACTAGATTACTTAGTGTAATCCCGCCTAGTGCACCTACTGCTAGTCCGCCAATCATTGACATATTCATATTAGATAACATTGAAACTATTTTATTTTGGTCAATATTACCAGCCATTGCATCTTCTACTAAAGTTTGATATTGAGCTATATTATCCATCATGTTTCCATTTGGATTTGCTGTATTATTATTTTGAGTGTAATAAGAAGCAACACAATTTCTAAAAGCTGGTAAATGATTATTATACGATGCTGCTTGAATTCTATAAAATAGATCTCTAACATCTGGTTCATTTACATACATTAATAAATTGTCATATAAAGCAATATTATCAATCTCAGCTGCAATGGCAATTTCACAACATTCTTGTAAAGTATTTGGTAACTCTATTTGCTCTTGTGTAACAAAAGGAGCTTCAATACCATACTTTTGTAGCATATTTATACACTCATTATAATGTGTAATTTCAGAATTAATAATATTCGCAAATGGCATAACATTACCAAATTTCATAAGTACATTATTATAAGTATTATAAGCCTCATATTCATCAAAAGCCGCTATTCTTAAAGCTTGAGCTAATAAAGGTTGAGGGTCATTAGGATTTACTCTTTGAGCATCCAACAAAGCTTGATCTGGGTTTATTTGTTGCATCTATACTACCTCCTTGGCTAAAGTATTTATTATTTCACTAACTTCTTCTAAATTTCTTTTAGCTATTAAATCTTCCCAAATAGATGGTCTAAAAATATTTGCATCATATGTAATAGTAACAGATGCTATAATCTTCTTAATTTTAATCTCTTTTATTCCATCAATTTTATTTGGTAAGTTCTCAATATCTGCTAAGCTTATATTCCCACCCTCTTTTGTAATCTTCGGGTTTACTCTAACTCTCAATCTTCCAGGAGAATGAGCAATAATAGAAAAATAACTTGCTATATTTATAATATCTTCTGTTTTAATCAATGTTTATATCCTTTACTCTTAAGTGATTTTTATATTTTAAAGCTTAGAAATGTCTTAATATAAATTCGCACTCATTATCAATATTAGTGTTAATATGATAAAATAATATTCTATCATATATCTAAAAAATAACAAAATTATAGCGTCTTCAATCTTAATAACGATTATTATTTTCTTTATATGACAATTTAGTGACTTTCTTAATAAGTGTTTATTTAATTTTTTAGGAGTAAGATTTCTTTTAAATACTAATAATGACAATCAATAATGTATTAAATACTATAAAATTTATAAATTGATTATAATCAAGACTTATAAAGCCTAATTATATTATAATAATCATTATTAAAGTCACCAAGGAAAAAAATGACTCTAGATAAACTAGAAATTGGAAACAAAGCAGTAGTTAAAGCTATTAACTGTGAATCTGCTTTAAAGAATAGATTCTATTCTTTTGGAATTATCAAAGGTTCAATTGTTACAATTGAAGAACTAACTCTTACAAAAAGTACTATTGAAATTAAAATAAACACTACAAAAGTAGCATTAAGATTAAAAGAAGCTTCTACAATAGAGGTTGAAAAATGTTAATAAAAGATATAAAAACAGAAAAAAAAATTAAAGTAGCTCTTGTTGGGCAGCCAAATGTTGGTAAGTCTATGCTTATTAATTCAATCTCTAATGCAAGACTTAAGGTTGGTAACTTTTCAGGTGTTACAGTTGCAAAAGAAGAAGTATTTGTATCTTATAAAAACTATAAAATAGAAATCACAGATTTACCTGGATCTTATGCACTAAATGATTATACTTTAGAAGAAAAAGTTACAAAAGACTTTTTAGATAATAGCGAATATGATATTATCTTAAATGTTTTAGATTCAACTAACTTAGAGCGAAACCTATTTTTAACATCTGAATTATTAGCTTTAGATAAAAAAATGTTAATTGCTTTAAATATGAGTGATGAAGCAGATAAAGAAAATATTAAAATTGATGAAAAACAACTAGGTAAGATTCTTGGAAAACCTTGTGTTAAAACAAGTGCTGCAAAAAATCAAGGTATTGGTGTATTACTTGAAAATATAGTTTCAAAATTTGAAGAGGCAAAACTTCCTACTAAATTAATCTTTTCAGATGTTATAGAAGAAGAAATAGCCAATATTATAAAATTCTTCCAAGAAGCAGGTTTCAAAACAAACAATACTTATAGAGAACTTGCTATTAAACTTCTTAAAGAAGATAAAAATACATACAAATCTTTTCATGAAGAACCTATTTGGGTTAAACTTCAACCAATTCTTACAAATGCATTTGAGCATATGTATATCCACTATAATACAAAAAATGTAGAAGATATCTTCTCTGATGAAAAATTTGCTTTTGCAAAAGGAGCTGTTACTGAAACAGTTAAACAGCAAATAAGTACAGCAAAAACAATAACTGAAAAAATTGATTCACTTTTAATTCATAAAATTTTTGGTTTACCAATTTTTCTATTTTTAATGTGGGGATTATTTCAATTAACATTTGAACTTGGAAATATTCCAATGGATATAATTGATGCATTTTTTGCTTCACTAATTGATTCAACTAAAGAAATTCTAGGAGATAATCAATTATCATCTGTAATAGCAGATGGAGCAATAGCAGGAGTTGGTGCTGTTATACTTTTTGTTCCTAATATTGTAATCTTATTCTTTGGGATTGCCCTACTTGAAACAACAGGTTATATGAGTAGAGTTGCTTTTCTTTTAGATGGTTTCTTCCATAAATTTGGACTTCATGGTAAATCATTTATTCCTTTGGTAACAGGTTTTGGATGTTCAGTTCCAGCTTATATGTCAGCACGTACACTTAAAAATGAAAAAGATAGATTACTTACTTTATTTATTATAGGATTTATGTCTTGTGGGGCTAGATTACCTATTTATGTACTATTTGTAGGAGCTTTCTTCCAAGAAGGAAATGCTGGTAATATTCTGTTTTTAATATATATTTCAGGAGCAATACTAGGGCTAATTGCTGCAAAAGTTTTAAAAGTAGTAGTGTTTAAAAGTGAAGATGAACCTTTTGTAATGGAAATGCCAAAATATAGAATGCCTTCATTTAAACTAATCTGGCACACAGTTTCAAATCAAGCTTTAATGTACTTAAAAAAAGCAGGTACATATATTTTAGCAGCATCTATTTTAATCTGGTTTGCCTCAAACTATCCAAAACACGAACTAATAGAGACTCAGTATTTAAATAAAATTGAGTTAGCTTCTACTCAAGAGAAAAAAGATATTTTAATTAATGAACATGCATTATATAATCTTGAAAACTCTTACTTAGGAAAAATTGGTAAGTTTTCAGAACCATTATTTGCACCTTTAGGTTTTGATTGGAAAATGGCAGTTGCACTTGAAACTGGTCTTGCCGCAAAAGAAATTGTTGTATCTACTTTAGGTATTTTATATGGTCTTGGAGAAGAACATGATGAAAGTTCATCAGGATTAATATCTAAAATTAAACAAAATATTCCTTTAGCCTCAGGGGTTGCATTTATTGTATTTGTTATGATTTACCTACCTTGTTTAGCTGCATCTATGGTATTTGCAAGGGAAGCTGGAGGATTTAAATACCTAGCTTACTTATTTGTATTTACGACATTAACAGCATGGGGATTATCTTTCCTAGCTTACAATATTGTTAGACTAATGATATAAGAGTTTCTCTTATATCATTAAGTATATACAACTTTATTTCTTCCAGAATTTTTTGCCTCATATAAAGACTCATCAGCTTTTTTAAATAAAACATCAAACTCTTCATATCTTTTACAATAAGTACAACCAATACTTACTGTTATACTTAGTTTTAAATCTTCATAAATAAATATAAAATCTTGAATTAGTTGTCTTAACCTATTTGCTATATTTTCAATATTGTTTGAGCTATCATTAATTAAAACTATAAACTCTTCACCACCAAATCTTCCTAATAAATCATCATCATGTAAATGCATTTTTATTAACTTTGATAAATCACTTAATATACAATCTCCAATATAATGTCCATATGTATCATTGATTGTTTTGAACTTATCAATATCTAAAATAATAAGACCAAAGTCTTGTATTTCTAACCAGTATTTTGCATACTCATTTATAGTATTTTTATTAAAACAAGAAGTTAACTCATCAATAGTAGCCTTATTTTGAAGGTGACAAATTCTTTCATTATATTTTGAGACATCATTCATACAAATAATATATTTTTCAACTTCAACCCTTGAGATGTCAAAAACAAAATATTTATCTTCATCTTCATTTATTTTTAATTTAGCTGGTTTATCTATAGATGAGTGAGTCTTTGCTATTTTTAAAAGACTTGAGTGAGTCTTATCATCTAATAACGCAATATTATTAAAGAAACTATTACTAGATTTAAAAAGGTCTAAAAACTTCTTATTTGCACTTTGTATTTCATTTCCATCTGTAATAAATATAATATGTTGTTGAGAATCAAGAACTGATTGTAAAAAGTCTCTCTCTTTTTTAATATTTTCATTTTGTTTATTGTTTATTACTTTAAACATTTCATTCATTTTTTGAGATAAATAAGTAATTTCATCATCATAAATCAGCTCTATATTTTCAACTAAATCTTTGTTTTTAGAGATATTTTTTACTGTTTTTGATATTTGACCTATTCTTTTTGTAAATAAAATATTAATAAATATATAAACAATAAGATTTAATAAAAGAAAAGATAGAGCAAATAATATTACTAATAAGTTATTACTACTTGATATTTCATTATAAAAATCCCTAGCAATTTTAATACTAAAGAAAAATGGTTTTGTTGAGAATTCATCTTTAATTTGGATATTTACATATAATTCTTTCTCATTTTCTCTATTTATATCATAATAAAAACTTCCTTCATTTACATTGTTTTTATTAAAAGTGTAAGAAGGAACGAAAAATAAATAAGAATCTAAAAGCATAGAAATCTCAGATAAAAAACTTGAATCAATAGTTCTTGCAACAAAAATATATCCAAAGTCATCAACTCGTTCAATTGAGAAGATAAGCTTTTCATAATCAATGCTTACAAATTTTAAATCTTCTTTATTTTTTATATACTCATCAATATTTGTATTTGTAAAAAAATCTTCAATATCTTGTGGTAAATCTAAATATTCATCAGAAGAAATATCAAAAACTTCGCTATAGATAATCTCTTTATTATTATCTAATAAAATGAAATAACTAACATTTAATTTTGAACTTAATGCATTAAATTTACTTTTTTTAGATTTAAAAGTATTAATTATCTTTTCATTTATTGAATATTCGTAAGAAATTGTATTTAGTTTTTTGATTTTGTTTTTTATGATATTGTTTAAGTTAGTTATTTTCTTTTCAACTAATCTATCTTCAAAGTTTAAAACCCTATTTTCCCTATCTTTTAATATATTAAATAATAGGAAACTAAGAGCGATAAAAAGGCTAGAAAATAAAAGAAAAACTTTTTTATTTATACTCATAATATAATTCTCTTTTTTTAAGAGGATTATATTATTTATTTCTTTAAAGTTTATTGATAATAATTATCATTTATGTTTTTTAGTATTATTTTTGGCAGTTTTCACAGATTCCGTAGATAGTCATAATGTGATCTTTTAAAATAAAATTATGCTCTTTTGCTACTTTTTCTTGTTGGTCTTCAATTAAATCATCAGTAAATTCTATAATTCTATTACAAGAAGTACAAATCATATGATCATGATGAATAGAGATATTTAATTCATATCTTTTTGCTCCATCTCCCACATCTAGAGAATTTACTATATTCATAGTCTCAAAGAATTTTACAGTTCTATATACTGTAGCAATACCCATATCAATTTTATATAATGATTTTGCAATATTTACAATCTGATCAGCACTTAAGTGATCATCACTAAAATATAAGATTTTTAAAATATAATCTTTTTGTATGGAATTTTTATATCCTGCTTTCGAAACAGATTTCTTGAAATTTTCTAAAAAAGATTCAAAACTAATTTCATATTTTCTCACTAAACAAATCCTTTTATGGCAATAAATACAAGACTAATTACAATTGCAGCAGAGTATACTTTCCATAAATTTTTATGGATACTTAAATTTTTTTTATAAAGTTTTGTTTCATTTAAATTTATATCACTCATATAATAACCTTAATAATTAGTATCATTACTACAATACTACACAAGTTTATCTTAATGGTAAATTAATGTTGATAATAATTATCGTTTTAATATAATATTAAGTATTTATGAACTAAAATTTAAATACTTAAAAATTAAAGGATAAAACAATGGTAAGTGTTGGAATAAACTTATTAGGTCAAGTAGCAAAAACAGCAGCATTTGGTGCTATAACTGGAAAAGTTATTGATACTGTTTTATCATCAAAAATAAACAAAAAAAATGATCAATTAAAATGGATTAGAGAAACTAAATTAGAATTTTTTACAAAACTATCGCAAGAGATTATGTCATATGATTTAGTTAATTCAGAAGCTCAAATTGAAAGAAATATTAAAGAACATGTAGCAAAAGTTATACTTCTAATTGATGATAAAAGACTTATATTAAAACTGGAAGATTATATAAATGAATTAAATAAAGCAAAAAGAAGTTTAATTTATAAAGAAAATTACTCAGAAGAGTTAATAGAAAAGTTTAATGAAAAAGGAATGAATCTAGTAATTGCTTTAAATAACAATTTGAAAAGAAGTTAATTACTTCAATTCAAATTGCGTTATATACTCTTTTTCATCTGAGATAACTTTAAAAATCCAATTTCCTAAAATTCGACCTTTAATGTATCTATAATCATAAATAGATGCGTGTCCAGCAGGAACAATCATATCTCTACTTCTAGAAATATCACCTTGTGGATCTATCCATTGAACTATTATTTGGTGGTCTTGTGTATTTCTAACTGTTTCAAATTTGCATATAATAGAATTTTCATCTTGTAGTATTAAACAGTCCACATTTGGTTCTGTTTTTAAAATTTCAATATCATCCGCAGTTTCAATACTATTATTTTCAATATTATTATTTATTTCATTCTCAGCAAATAATACAGTCGTAAAAAACAAAAAAGAGGCTAAAAATCTAATCATTTTTATTCTCACTTTCACTCTCATCAACATCCATATATTTTATTAATAGATGTTTTATTGGAGCATAAAAGGTTGTCATAGACACTATTGCAACTATTAATTGAGCCATTTTAAATAGCCCGCTTTTTTCATCTAGTAAAAGCATTACTCCGTAGTAACTAATTAACAAAGAAATTATAGCACAAATAACAACACTAACTACCACAACAATATTATAATTCATATTTTTCCCAATTTGTAATTTCATCTATATTTGGACGATTTTTTAGAACCTCGAAAGGTGTATAAGCCTCTTTATATCCCATTGATAGATGATCTTTTATCCAATATCCTAAATAGATATACGGAATATTCATCTCTTTTGCAATTTTTATTTGTGCTAAGATTGAAAACTTTCCAATTGATAAATCTGAGTAATTATGATCATAATAACAATAAATCGCAGACATAGAATTTGGTAAGATATCAACTAATGCAACACCAATTAATTTATTATCTTTCATATACAAAAATTCTTTTGCGAATTCTTCTTTACCCTCAACATAAGATTTTTGATACTCATTTGGTTCAATAGGAGAATAAGGCCAATTTTTCTTATCGTTCATAAAAGCATGATATTTATCATATAAATTTAAATGCTCTAAAGTCATAGAAGGAGGTCTTATATAAAGTTTTGTATCTTGATTTTTATTAATTACTCTTTTTTCTGATCTTGAAAACTCATAATTTTCAACATCTATTCTCATAGAAACACATTTTGTACAAGATCTACACTCCGGTACAAAATGCATCTTACCAAATCTTCTCCAACCACGCTCTAGCATAGCTTGGTATTGCTCACTTGTACAAGAGTGCATATATTTATATCGAATATCTGATATTTCATGATCAAAGTAAGAACAATCTCTCTGCTCTTCTATAAATTCAATATCACGGTTTAAAATATGCATATTATTGGTTTATTTTTTCTTTTATTTCTTTTGCTAAAGAAGATATTTTAGATATTTTTTCTTTATATGAAAGTGAATCATCAATAATATGTTTTACAAAAGCACTTCCAACAATAACACCATCTACACCTTTTACTTTTTCTTGGCATGTTTTTTCATCAACACCAAAACCTATGTATAAAGGAGTATCACTATACTTTCTTACATTTTCAATAACATAAGTTAAATCTTCTTTTTGACCAGAACCTGTAATTCCAGCATAAGCAACCATATAAATAAACTTTTGTGCATTTGATACAACTTGTTTTATTCTATTTTCACTATGAGTTGGTGCTACAAAAGAGATATTTGATTTTTCATATTTTCTATATAAAGGCAATAAATCCTCTGCCATTTCAAAAGGTACATCAGGAATAATAGTTCCATTTACACCAAATTCTTCTGCTTTTTTTAAGAAATTTTCAATTCCATATTTATAAAATGGATTCATATATCCCATCCATAAAGTATCAAGATTTGGTGCTATTTGAGATGATACTTCAAATAAGTCTGTTAATTTAAAACCATTATTTAAAGCTATTAAATTTGCTTTTTCAATTACAGGACCATCTGCAACTGGATCAGAGAAAGGAATACCTAATTCTAAGGTATCAACCCCTGCTTCTTTCATACTTAAGCTTAAATCAATTGTAAAATTATTATCAGGGATTGATGTAGTTATATACCCTACTAGTTTTTTATCGTTCATTAAAAAAAATCCTATTTAATTATATAGATTCTATTTTAGCGAAATCTATCTTCAAAAATAGTGATAACTTTTTCACATCTTTCAATTAAAAGTCTAATTATTTTAGCTATAATCTTTACAATTTTAAATAATTTATAGGATATATAAAATGAGTATTATTAGACATGATTTTGAAAAAATGAATGTAACAAAAATAAAAAAAGCAAAAGGTAATAAAAAACTAACAGTTATTACAGCATATGATGCCTTATTTGCTACGCTATTTGAAGAAATGGCAGATATGATTTTAGTAGGAGATAGCCTAAATATGAGCTTTGCTGGAAAACCAGATACTCTATCAGCTACACTAGATCAAATGATTTATCATGGAAATGCAGTTTGCACAGGAGCACCTAAAGCTTTTGTTATTTTAGATATGCCATTTGGAACTTACACAAGTGAACAACAAGCCTTAGATAATGCAGTAAAAGTTTATCAAGAAACAAATGTTGCCGCAGTAAAAATTGAAGGTGGAGAAGATAGAGCTCATATTGTTAAACATCTTACATCAAATTCTGTAGCAGTTATGGGACATATTGGATTAATGCCACAATACGTAAGAAGTGAAGGTGGATATAAAGTTAGAGGTAAAACAGAAGAAGACACTCAACAACTAATCAAAGATGCAATTGCTATTGAAAAAGCTGGTGCTTTCTCTATTGTAATTGAAGGTGTTATGAGTGATGCTGCTAAAAGAATTACTGAAGCTGTATCTATTCCTACTATTGGTATTGGAGCTGGAAATGTAACAGATGGACAAGTTCTAGTTTGGTCTGATATGTTAGGTTTCTTTGAAGCTTTTAAACCTAAGTTTGTAAGACACTATATGAATGGTGCACAAAATGTTAAAGAAGCAGTAAACCAGTATGTACAAGATGTACAAGATTCATCATTCCCAGCAAAAGAAGAAGAATACTAAAGAATGGAAAGAGTAGTAGAAGTTGAACAAATCTCATTTGAAGAAGAGAGTGCAGAAGTAAATCTTCGTCCTTCTTCATGGGATGACTATATTGGTCAAGAAAAAATTAAAAAAAACCTAAAAGTTTTTATTGAAGCTTCTAAAAAAAGAAATGAAGCCCTTGATCATATACTTTTTTATGGACCTCCAGGACTTGGAAAAACAACTGTTTCTTATCTAATTTCAAATGAAATGAATACAAATATTAAAGTAACAGCAGGACCTATGATTGAAAAATCAGGTGACTTAGCTGCTATTTTAACAAACCTTGAAGAAGGTGATATTTTATTTATTGATGAAATTCATAGATTAAGTGCTGCTGTTGAAGAGATACTTTATCCAGCAATGGAAGACTATAGACTTGATATTATTATAGGTTCTGGACCTGCTGCTCAAACTGTTAAAATTGATCTTCCAAGATTTACATTAATAGGTGCAACTACAAGAGCTGGAATGTTATCAAATCCTTTAAGAGAGAGATTTGGTATGCATTTTAGAATGCAGTTTTACAACCATGATGAATTAGCAAAAATTATCAAAAAAGCATCAGTTAAATTAGATAAGCTATGTGATGATGATGCGGCTTTAGAAATTTCAAGGAGATCAAGAGGAACACCAAGAGTTGCTTTACGATTATTAAAAAGAGTAAGAGATTTTGCTGAAGTTGAAAACGAAGATGTAATTCATCTTGAAAGATGTAAATATGCTTTAGATGAAATTGGAGTTAATGATTCTGGTTTTGATGAAATGGATATTAATCTTCTTGAACTTCTAATTTCTAATAAAGGTAAACCAATGGGTCTATCTACTATGGCGGCAGCTCTTAGTGAAGATGAAGGAACAATTGAAGATGCAATTGAACCTTATTTACTTGCAAATGGTTTTATTGAAAGAACAGCTAGAGGAAGAGTAGCTTCTGTAAAAACATATGAAATGTTTAGAATGTCTTACCCAGGAAGTGAAAAACTAGAAGACGAAGGAAATCTATTTTGAAACCAGTATACTTTTTAATCTTTATTGCTGCTGTAACAGTTTTTTTTATGGTGGAATTATTCTCTCCATTTTTAAAAGCAATGTTTGTTGCCCTACTTTTAGCAGTGGCAACAAACTCACTTACAATTTTTTTAGACAATAGATTAAAAAGTAGAATTGCAGCAAGTACAATTATGACTTTAAGTCTTGCTGGAATATTTTTTATTCCTGTTATGTATTGTATTTTTGCTTTTGCAAACTTCTTTAACCAAATAGATCAACAAGCACTTATTCAAAGTTTTGATTCTATTAAAATCTGGGTAGAAAATATTTCAGATGATTTTTTATTTTTAAAGCAACAATTAAACCAAATATTAGCAAAAATCGATGTAGGTGTTGTAATCCAGAAAGTTATATCACTTGGAGCTTATTTAGGTAAAAACTCCGCCTCATTTATGATTGATATGGTTATGATTCTTATCTTTTTCTTCTTTTTCACTATGTATTCAACTGGTTTATCTACATATGTAAAAGGTTTATTACCTATTAGAAAAGACGATTCGATTACCCTATTTCATGAATCATCAAATGTAATGACAGTTGTTTTATACTCTATTTTAGTAACAGCTATTTTTGAAGGTTTCTTATTTGGATTTTTCTTAACATTCTATAGATATGATGGATTACTTCTAGGAGTATTATATGGTTTTGCTTCACTAATTCCTGTAGTAGGAGGAGTTATTATGTGGCTTCCAGTAGTTATATATGAAGCTGCAACAGGAACTATAACAAATGCAATTGTAATAGCTGTTTATTCAATACTTATGATTTCTATTTTTGCAGATACTTTTGTAAAACCTATTATTATAAAATACATCAATCAAAAAGTAGTAAGAACACCAACAAAAGTAAATGAAATCCTTATATTCTTCTCAATTGTAGCAGGGCTTTCAACATTTGGTTTTTGGGGTATGATTATTGGACCTGCAATGGTGACATTTTTTATATCAATTATGCATTTACTAAAACAATACTCAGACAACTACAAAGAGAATGTATCCGAAAGTTAGGATAATTTCTCTTTTAATCTAAGACATAATCAGTAGTTAAAATCTCTAAAACATGCCCATTTGGGTCTTTAAAATAAAGGCCTTTCCCTCCAAAACTATGATTTATTTTCATATTATCTAAGTTATATGGGCCACTTCCATATATAATATTTTCATCTTTTATTTTTTGATATATTTCTTCAAACTCTATGTCGTTTACTTTAAAAGCATAGTGTTGTTTTGTGAACTTTTCTTTATTCATAAAATCAAATGTAAGTGTAGAATTTATTTTTAAGACAGCAAAATGTCCCCAAGTTTTTATAAAAGTAAAGCCAAATACTCTTTCATAAAATTTTGCACTTTGGACATTATCATAAGAGTATACAATTGTATGATTTAATGTAATTTCCATAAGATACTCCTTTATAAAGTTCTTATGGATATATTATATTCTAATAAGAAGAGCTAAGCAAATGCTTACTCTCCACTCTCACAAACACCAGCAAATGATGAGATACCATAATCTAAGTTTGCAACAGATTTATAACCTAAATCAAGCATGATTCTTTGACAATAAGCAGATCTACTTCCACTTAAACAATAAACTACAACAGGTGTGTCTTTTTGATCATCAATTCTCTCTAAAGCTTGATAAAATGAAGTTGTTGGAATTAAATGATCAGTACCTTTAATTCGCTGACCTACCCATTCCATCCACTCTCTAGTATCAACTAAATTAAACTTTACAAAACCTAAATCTCTAGCTTCTAATAAAGATTCTAATTCTGCTGAATTAACTTCTCTTTTTGTAAGTAAACCTTCACATTCTTCTTTTGTAAGACCTCTTGAATGTGTAGCAATTGCATCATGTATTTCTTCTTCTTTTGCAGCATTTACAGCAAACTCAGGAGTACAAAAAATACCACAGTGACAGTTACCTTTTTGAGGTATTTCTTCTTCAAGTGCAGGAGTACATGGACATAATCGGTTGTTAGCAGCTTTTTGTTCTTCTTTAGTTTCACCAACAACCATAAAACAGGGACAATATCTTTTACCATATATCATCTTGTTTCTAGTAAGTCCCATTTGAATAGATTCATTTACTTCATCATTTGGATTATATGCAAATTCAAATCTATTAACTACTTTATCTGTAAATTGTTTTGTAAGTTCAAACTGTGTTTGAAACTCTTCACTTTCAACATCAATTTTCTTTATCATTATCTAAAATCCTATAATATAATTTAAAAAAGAATCTTAGTATAAATAATATTAATTTATAGTATTAGCTAATTTCTACAAACTCTTTAAAAATCTCTGAGATATCATCAGATGAGAATTTATGTGCATTATTAGAATTAGTATAATCAGTTAATTTTTGACTTTTTACATCATCTAAATGATTAATATTTTTATAGCCCATAGACCAGTCAGGGAAATATCTAGTTCCTTCATCTTCTTCAATTAATTCAATGATAGAATCATGTCTTTCATCTTTTTTAATTTTCTCAAAAATTTCTAGTACATTTTCTTTCTCACCTTCTAAACATTGTAAGAAAGTTCTACCTTTTATAATAAGTAAACCTGTTACTTCTTTTTCACTATTATTTTTTCTTGCTATTTCTAATAATTCTTCTAATTCATTATCAGAAAAGGGAACTGTTGCGGTACTTAGATACATAATTCTATACATAAATATCCTTTAAATAAATTATTAATTTATTATTATAACTTATTTTTTTATCATTTCCAAATATAGTTTTTCCACTTTTGTTCTCGCCCAAGGAGTTTTACGTAAAAATTTTAAAGAAGATTTTACAGATGGCTCATGATGAAAACAATTTATTTTTATTCTTTTATCTAATTCATCCCAACCATATTCTTCTACTAATTGGTTTATTATCATTTCTAATTTAATTCCATGAAGTGGATTATTTTCATTATTTCCAGCCATATTATTCCTTATATATTTACATTATATAGTTTTATTTTTCGTATTATAGCAGTTTACGAGATGTAATTTCAATACATCATATGTTTTGGTTCAAGGGTATTAAAGTACCAGCAAAAACTATTGTTTTAATATTTCAATACATCATATGTTTTGGTTCAAGATGGTGTTTCATTAATTGGTTCTGGAATTACAAAATTTCAATACATCATATGTTTTGGTTCAAGTAAACAAAAGGCATTTATACAAGTACTTTCTTGGGAAATTTCAATACATCATATGTTTTGGTTCAAGAGTACTTATTATCCTTGATATTGTAACTGGTTTTAATTTCAATACATCATATGTTTTGGTTCAAGCTTTCACAAAACTTAAATCAGGATATTCTTCAGGATTTCAATACATCATATGTTTTGGTTCAAGGTGGTTCATATTTTAAAATTGATGTTTCAAAGTGATTTCAATACATCATATATTTTGGTTCAAGTTATTACAAATGTCAAGAGTTTTATTTTATTCTTCTATTTCAATACATCATATGTTTTGGTTCAAGGAGCTTAAAAAAGAAGCTATGACAATTAAAAATGCATTTCAATACATCATATGTTTTGGTTCAAGAATGGTTTGCGTTTACATTTAAAGGAATTGATCTTAATTTCAATACATCATATGTTTTGGTTCAAGCGGATGTACAAATAAGAATTTAGATGTAGTTTTTGAATTTCAATACATCATATGTTTTGGTTCAAGAATCTTAACTGGCCTAGTGAAATGCAAAAAGTTATATTTCAATACATCATATGTTTTGGTTCAAGGCGGAAACTGAAGCACTAGAAAATAGAGTAGATCTATATTTCAATACATCATATGTTTTGGTTCAAGTGGCATACCAACTATTGGATATGGAAATACATATTAATTTCAATACATCATATGTTTTGGTTCAAGTAATACCTAGCTTAATAGTTTTTGTTATAACGAAAATTTCAATACATCATATGTTTTGGTTCAAGATTACAAAAAGGAGAACAAAGTCCTACTAAACTTTATTTCAATACATCATATGTTTTGGTTCAAGGTTTCTTTTCCATTTTTAAAAAGCGTGTAATCATCTATTTCAATACATCATATGTTTTGGTTCAAGAAGAACACCTATTAAATACATGAAAGATACGGACGGATTTCAATACATCATATGTTTTGGTTCAAGGTTCTGTTAAAAATGAAGTTGAAGAGATAACTTAATTTCAATACATCATATGTTTTGGTTCAAGCTAAATATTCATTAGCTTTATCCCTTAAAACCCCATAATTTCAATACATCATATGTTTTGGTTCAAGCAAGACACTCAATATAGTCTAATCATCTTTCACATATTTCAATACATCATATGTTTTGGTTCAAGTACTTCCCATTAACATAAATTTTAATTCTATTCTTATTTCAATACATCATATGTTTTGGTTCAAGCAAAAAACGGAATAAAATTAGTAGAGTTGATGTAATTTCAATACATCATATGTTTTGGTTCAAGGATTTACATCACCATCAACTTCAATTTTTTTACCATTTCAATACATCATATGTTTTGGTTCAAGATTTGCTCATACCATTCTTTCTCGAAAGATTTATTAATTTCAATACATCATATGTTTTGGTTCAAGAATGGATACCCAGTGTTATAAGAATATGCACCAATATTTCAATACATCATATGTTTTGGTTCAAGAAACCTTTTTCTTCTAAACACCATTCATAAAGTTTAATTTCAATACATCATATGTTTTGGTTCAAGTAGTTGCTGATGAAAACAATGAAGTTATATTTAAATTTCAATACATCATATGTTTTGGTTCAAGTCACTACTTTTTAGTCTTGTAGATATATCAATATTATTTCAATACATCATATGTTTTGGTTCAAGCTATATATCAAGAAAAAAGAGATTTCACAAGTATATTTCAATACATCATATGTTTTGGTTCAAGGTAAAAACATAATGTTCGTGGCCATGTGCTTTAAAATTTCAATACATCATATGTTTTGGTTCAAGTAAACTTAACCTCAATATAAACATATTTTAAAGAAATTTCAATACATCATATGTTTTGGTTCAAGTTTAGCTTTTCTTTTATCCTCTAAAGCTTTTAGCATTTCAATACATCATATGTTTTGGTTCAAGCAGATACATTTAAACGCTTTGCTAGTTCTGCGCCATTTCAATACATCATATGTTTTGGTTCAAGTAAAGAAGAAGTTTTAACAGTTGACTTACTAGAAGGATTTCAATACATCATATGTTTTGGTTCAAGAGCTATTTATAATAAAGAAAGCTATCGCTGTGAACATTTCAATACATCATATGTTTTGGTTCAAGTAAGACCATTTAGATCTTTTATTTTTATATTTTGCCTAAAAGTAGGCTTTTTTATTAGTTTTTCCAATTAAATTATTGATTAACAATAAATTGTAAAAGAACTAATGAAAACTTCGATATTATAGCTCTTTTATGATATTTATTTAATTAAAATGATTGGAAAATTATATAAAAATAGATTCTTCTTCTTTTTGATTTGTGCCAAGAGTTACTTCAGAAAAACTTCCTGAGTTTTGTACTTTTATAATAGAAATAAAATCCAAATCTTTATCTATTATTTTCTTTAAAGAATTTTCGAGTTCTATTTGATTTGAAGGGCTTATATTTCCTCTAAATATTGATTTTTGATGATGCTTTAGATATTTTTTACAAAGCTTAAAAACTTTTGCTACTCTATATTTTCCCTTATCACTAAACTCATCAGCTATATCATAAAACAAAAAAACATAGTTATGATTAAAAGTATTTTTCTTTTTCACATTTTATCCTTTAGATTAAAAGGTTTGAACTCTTTGTTTTCCACTATATATTTTATAAGTTTATATCCATCAAGTTTTATGCAGTGTTTATAAGATACTTTTCTTTTTAGCTTTTTATGCATAAAGGTTTCATTTATTCTTGTTTCAAAAGTATCTATAAATATCTTTTTCCCCTCTTCATTAAGTAGCGTATAATTCAAAGACTTATCAAAGTGTTTAGTTACTTGTAGTCTTTTTCGTCCTACTAAATCAAAAATAGTTTTAAATACTATGATTGGTTTAAACACTTCACTTATATCCAAACTCAAAGAAAACCTACCCTCTCTTGGAGAATGTAAAAAACTAATAGTTTGATTTAAATGTGTTTCATATAAAGAAGAGATTGTCTTAGTATAAAGTAAAGTATTCCCAAAACTTATCAGTGCATTAATAGGATTATCAGGTGGCCTTTTTACTCTTTTATTTAAGATGAAATCTTCAGGTAAAAAATGTTGGAAACTATCATAAAACTTATGCCATACCTGCCCTTCTATAAAAAGTATTTGCTCTATTTTTAGCTCTTTTCTTAAAAATTTTGGTACTTCACTTTTAATCCAATCAAGTGTAGTTTTCAGCTCTTTTTTTCCATGACGAAAATAATGATATAAAACCTCATAAATATTTAAAGCTATTCCTTGCACAATAGCCTTTGATATATCTAGCCTTCTTTCTATATAAGCCAATGATTGCTTTATAGTCAAGTCACCACTTACAAGTTGTTCTTTTGGGTAAAATGTACCTGAATAATTTGTATGATAATTAAAAAGATGTAAAGTTATTCCAGCTTTTGCAATAAAATCTAAAAATTTAGTATTAAAAGAAACTTCATTCATACAATAAAGTTCTCGTGTATCTTGTATAGGAATATAAAAATTTCCCTTTTCATTTCTAAAGGCTATTGAGTTATCTTTTCTTTTTAGTTCACCCATTGAAAATATATATCTAGTATGATTTTTTGCCATTTTATTCCCTTATTTTTCTAAATAAAACAATACTCATAATAAGCACATTTTTTACACTTTGGTTCAAACTTTGCTTCAGGTGGAGTATCTTGATTTATCAAAAGCTCTATTTTCTCAAAAACCTCTAAAAGCTCTTTCTCATTTACCTCATCAAGGTTTATATAATGTATTTTTTTATCTTGTTTATTTTTTTCAATAAACTCTATCTTTCCTTTTTTTCCTACACCTTTTTGTTTTAACTTATAAAGATAAAATAATACTTGCCACTTTACAGATTCTATATCACTATCAGATTTTTTTACTTCAACTAAATAATCTTTAGTGATTTTATCTATCTTAATATTATCAATACTTACTTCACCTTTTTTAGATTTAGATTCATTGATTTCATGTAAGACCTTACCTATTCTTACATCTTCACTATTATCTTCTAAGTTTATACGATTTGCATGTAAATAACATTGTCTTTGACAGTGAAAATAGTAGTTTATTAGTGTACCATTTACCAAAATATATCCTTTGATTTATCTTGATATACTTTCCTATCAAACTTTCCATTTTTTATAAATTCTTCATGATTAGAAATAAAATAATACTCTCCACAAATATACTCATAATGTGGCAAAGTCTGTTTATCTGAATATTTTGTAATATTAAAAGTAAAAAACTGCATTAAAGAGTTTAATTCACTTCTTTTAATTTCTTTTTGTGCATAATTATCTATTTCATTTAACTTTTCAAACTCTTCCCAAATAAGCATTCCATCTAATTTTTCATCTTCATCTAAATAAGGTTTTAGTTTTTTTATATTTTTCTTAGAGAATTCTTCTATTTTATAGTCGGAAATCTTTAACTTAAAAGGAAAATAAAGTCTAAAGCTTTGAGTATTAATAAGTTTCATTTTATCTTGTATTTCTTTATAATTTAACTGCTCAACTTTTTTATTAAACTTTTCAAAATTACCAAGTATTCCATCATCTATGTTTAAATCATTTTTTTTAATTCTTTTAAATACCACTTGATAAAATTCCTTAAAATCTTTATTTAAAAGAATTTCTCTAAGTTCATTTTTTCTTAAATTATCTTCTATTCGATTATCATTTTTATAAATTTTATTTTCATCATCTTTATTAAAAAAGTAAACTTTTGGTTTATATTTGTTCTTTATTTTTAAACACGATCTATTTATACGCCCCATAAATTGTTCTTCACTATCAATGGTTGAAATATCTTTAAACCCTAAATCCATATCTATATCTACACCCGCTTCAATTACTTGTGTAGCTACTAAAATAATTTTTAAATCTTCTTTTTTAGCTTCACTAATCACTAATTCTCTTGTAGCTTTATTATCATCTCCACTTAATTCATATATTTTAAAATCCCTAAATCTATCATCATTTTCAATTTCTTTAAAAAACTCTCTAGCACTATCTTTTTTTATGAACTCAAGTACTATTTTTGAATATCTCTCTTTTTCTTCATCTAATTTATCTATTAAAATATTATAATCTTTTATCTCAGAACATTGTTCTAATAAAGAGAAATCAAGCTCTACTCTTGATTTAAAATATTCACTTTGAAAATATTTATTTTTGTTTATTATAAGCTCTTCAAAAATATCTTTATCATGTTCTTCTTCATCTTCTATTAAATTATCAAGTTTGGGTAATGTTGCTGACATAATTATTATTTTCATATTTAAAGCTTTTGCATAAATAGAAAAAAACTTAATCATGTAAGACCAAAGGTTATTATCATAACTTTGTATTTCATCTAATATTATTACAGAGTTTGCCATTTGCCATAAAGGAAAATTATCTTCTTTACTTGTGCCAAATAAAATATCAAAAAAAGATATGTGTGTAGTAAGTATTAGTTCACTATGAAAAAAAAGACGTCCCATATAAGATTTTTGATAATTACTCTCTTTTTGTTCTTGTTCTTCATCTGTTTTTTCTTTTATAGGCGTGATTGAGTTAATAACCTCTACACTTAATTTTTCTTCAAATATATCATCTAGTTGTTTTTTTGTTTGTTCTACTAAAGTATTAAAAGGAAATACATAAAATATTTTATTTATTTCTTTTTGTTCTAATAATTTCATAGCTAAATTTATAGAAGTAAGAGTCTTCCCACTTCCTGTAGGTGCTTCAAGATAGAAGATATTTTTATCTTTATTTTTAAGTAGATTTTGCTCTGCTTCTAAAAACATTTGTGAACGTAAAATATTTATATCTTTAATATTTTCACCACTTCTTATATTTTTTATAATATTATATTCTTCAAATTTATTGATAACTTTTTGTTTATCTTTAATAATTCCGAAATCATTCATTGGCAAATCAGCCATATATTCTGTTGTAGCATAATAATCACTAGAAACTAAAAGTGAAAAAAGAAGTTTATTTAAAATATAAAATTCAAAAGAGTTTATATTATATTTTTTTAGATGTCTAAAAAAAGAAATACATTTATTATCATAATCTTCAAATACAGATAGTTTCCCATGATGTTTAGATATATGGTAAGAAAAGTTATAAAGAATAAATTGAAGTTTATCTTTTTGTTTTCGATTAATTCCATCCATCTTTTTATTATAATATTCCAAATACTCTATTTTAGAATATAAAGAGTGTTCAGTGGACATTGTAGAGTTTTTATATTCTTTATATCTAGGATGTTGGTTATTCATTTTGTTTGCTTGAAAATAATCACTAGTTTTACCTATATCATGTAAATAAATAGCACTCTCAAACATCTCTTTTATCAAATCAAAATAATCACTATCCAATTTATAAATAAGTTTATCTATAATTTCATCTAAATTTTTATCACTTTTTAATCTTTTAAAATATTCAAAAGTTAAATCACAATGTGAAAAAAGAGTTTCACTTGGAGTATGAGCTAAAATATTCTCATCTACTCCAAACTGTTTTAAATCTAACATATTAAGTCCTATATAAATGCGTAGTTTTTACCTTTATATGAAAAACTATCCTTAGGAGTATTATCAAGTTCACAATTTGTAAAACATAATGTTTCATATTCATAAAAATGAAAATCTTTTTGTAAAGATATTGGCGAAATTTCTTGAAAAACAAATGGAGTTTCACCCTCTTTTTCATAGCCATCTAGTTCACCATTTTTTATAAAAAGAGAATCTATATAAAGACCTTCTTCTAAATATAAATCCTTATCAAGGATAATTTCTTCTACTTTATCAAGATTAGCAGGATGGTCATTTTTACCTAGATATGGTATAAATATAGCCTTTGAACATAAAAGACACTCTTTTATTTTTTCATATTCATCACTTCCATCATCTTGTATAATAATTTGCCATTTTGGTTTTTCAAGCCATTGTTCACGAACTATTAAGTTTCCTCCAGCTTCTTTACTTGCATATCCTACCGAGTTATTAAAAGTTTGAATCTTTTTAGAAAAATATCCATTCTTGCTAAGTGGTATAATAGATATTTTTAAAGAATTTAACTTCTCATAAAATTCAGGAAAAGAAGCATTCAAAACTTTTTTTTCTTCTTGAAGCTCTTTTTTTTCACTTGTTTTAGCTTCTTTTATTTTTAATTCTAAGGCTTTTTTTTCATCATGTAATTGAGTGTAGCCCTTTAGTCCAATAATTGCACCAAGTATTCCTAAAAGTGCGGGTTTATGGATATTATTATAAGTAAAATAAGCATATGAATTAACATCAGGCTTTTTAAAAATAGCAGTATTACCACCTATTTCAAATGATAATGCTTGCATCTTATAACTTTTCGCTAGTAAAGATATTGTAAGTATCTAAAGTTGTGTGTACTTCAAGTTTAAAAGGATTTAAATATACTTCAACTTTTTCATATTTTCCATCTATTAATTTTTCAAGTTTAGATAAATCAATACTTCTTTCCTCACTATCAAACTCTATATAATCACTTAAATCAGGTAAATATACGTCATCTTCCTTACATTCAACAAATACAGCAAATTCATTTTCACAACCAAACTTTGAGTTTGTACTATAAGCAGTTGCAGAACATAATGCTACTTTTTTAAATTCAACATAATCTTTTTGAGTATACTCTGCATTATCAACAATATGTTTATACTCATCATAAGCTTTAGGATTTATAGAAAAACCATAAAAATAATGAGCTTCATCCACTGTAGTTTTAGTTCCTAAAGTTGATTGTTTAGCATCATCTTTAGTTGAATCTGCAAATGGAGATAAAATATCTTGAACCTCAACATTTGTATCTTCAAATTTATTAAAACCCTGACCAAATTGAACAGCGCCAGTTATAGAAATATTTTGTCCTTCTTCTGCAAAAGTAGCACCAAAGTTTTTCACATCAATACAATTAAAAAGATTTCTCATAACATCTTTTGTAATAGTTTTCTTTTTATCTATAGGTTCAAAAAGACTAGCATACCTTTCACCCAATTTATTTGGTGTAACTTCATCTTTCCAAGTTTTTATATACATTACATTTTTATCTTCATTTAACCACATTTTTTTCATAGGATATTTAAGAGCCTTATCACTACCAAATATATCACCATTACTTACTGTTTTTGGTCTACCTGTAAAATCTGCATTCCAGTTTGCCATTTTTGCTTTTATACCTATTGATCCATATACTCTTTTCATTATTTTTGCTCCTTGTCATCTTTTTTGCTTGATTCATAAAAAATATTATCAACTGTAAATCCTACTAAAAACCTATCCTTTTCTTCTCCACTCAATTTCTCATCATTTTCATAAGCTTTTAATAATGCGATTGTTTTTTTAGCTTTTTTATTATTTAAACTAATTGCATGTTTATATTTTTCTAAATCTACTTTTAAAATATCTTGTATCTTTTGAGTTGTTTTTGCTTTAAAATACCGTTCTGCAAAAGTAAATGTTTTATTCTTATTATCTGCTTTACTTAGGGAAAGTAAATAGTAAGCCCACTGAGCACTTAAAAATAAGAACTCATCTCTTTTTAGTTCAGGATATTTTCCATCATCACTTAAAAGCTCTCTTGTATTTTGTAATTCTTTTTCTATATTCATTTCTACTCCTTCATAATGTTTTATCAATGATAATTTTAAATTTAATGCCTCTTTAGCTTTTTGTAAAGCATAAAAGTATTTTTTATCATCTTTCTCTTTTAGATACTCAAATATAAAATCATTTCCATATCTTTTCATTTGTATATAAAACTCTTTTTCTGTATTTGCAAATTTTCTGAAATAATTACTCATACTATATCTAGTAGATAAAACAATATTTTGTAAACCTTTAGATAAAAAATCAGATACTTTTATATCTTTGCCCTCTTTAAAATAGTTGAAAATAAGTTGTTTATTATAAAAAATATCATCAATGATTTTCTCTAAAACAAATAATTCTTTAATCTCATAATCAGAAATTAATTCTTTCTCTTTTTTAATTTTTAAATAGTTTTTTACATATATAGGTTTAAATTGTTTTTTTATATCATCACTTTTTAGAGGAATATAATCAAAATTTGTAATTTCTGCTTCATCATTCTTAGAATGTTTTTGCATAAAAAAATGTTCTGTATCTAAATATCTATCTATTGCTTTGTTAGTTTCATTATCCCTATAAGGCTGAAGTTTCAACCAGTCAAAAAACTTTTTTAACATCAAAGCATTATTTTCTTCGATTAGAAATGGCAAAACAGATTTTCTATTTTTATGTTGAAGAAAAGGCTTCTTAGAGTTACCTAATCCTCCACCCATTCCTAAGTTTGCATTTGATAAGCCATAGGTTTCATCTTCTATTTTTACACTATATTTTATATCATTGAAGATTTTAAGAGATAGATATATTTCACTCTCTTTTTTATAAACTTCAAGATTTTCTTCAAAAAATATCTTTACATAATTTTTTATCTCAAGTTCTTCTACTTTAGTAATTATTTCATCAAATTTTGATTCTAAAGTTCTATATTTTCCAACTATCTGCTTCTTACGTGAATATTTTTTTATATAACTTTCATAATTTGTTAAAACTTGCTTTTCATTTTTATCTTTAAACTTTTTAAAACTAAGAAGAGTAGAAAAATGTTCTCTTAATTTACCTTTTACATATTCATCATTTTCAGCTTTATAAAACATTGTTAAGTAATTAATATTGTGAATCTTCTTATCAAATAAAGCTTTATTAGAATTTAGATAAGAACTATAATAATCAACTGCTTTAAACCATTCAAGTTCATCTGAGTTTTGAATACCCTGTAAATTTGTAAAAAGTTTTTCTTTTTTAAGAGTTTTAGATTCAAAATAATGCAAATTACCATTTTCATCTATCTTTATATATAAACCATCTTTTAAACTGTATGAACCTAAAATAAGACTATCTTGTTTTTTTTCATACTCTTTTTTAAAAACTTCTAAAATGTCATAAATCATTACATACCTTTCCCTAAGACAAAACCTGCCGAATAACTTTGTTTCTCACCTAACCCACAAGATAAGGCAATAAATGCTAGTTTTTGGCTTACTTCATCCTCATTAGGCATTATTTTAAATTTATTACCAAAGAGCCTTACTTTTTGTTTTTTATCGCTTAACTCTTTTGTAAAAAAAATTGATTGTAATTTATGGTTTTTTATTTCAAAAAGTTGTATGAAGTTTTGCTGTGGAATTAAGTCTTCACCATAAAAAAATTTGTACTTTTTAAGAAGATTGTCTTGTAGTTGTTTTTGTAAAGCAAATATATCATCTTTAGGAGTCCAAAACATTTGTTTTGTACCCTTTTGTCTTGGTAGTGATACTACAACTGGAGTAGCTGAATATAACTCACTGATAAAAAACTTTTTTACTGTTTTCTTATTTGTTGTTAAAACTTGTAAAAAAGGATTATTTATATTCCCTCTAAGTAGATCTTGCATCTTGTTTACAAACTCTTCATCCAAACTTCGTAGAGTAAAACTATAAGTATTTTCTTTTTGATAAATTCTAATTTTTCCTTGTGAAAAAAAACTTCCAAAAGAATAGTTTTTAAAAACTTTTTCTTCTTCATGAAAAGATAATAGTTCTTTATCTTTAGACATTGATGTATTAATATATTTTGATAAAATATCAAAACTATCCATATAATCAATATCTTTCTTCAAATATGCCAAGCATTTTAGTTCAAAATATTTCATTCATTTTCCTCATGACTCATTTTTATTATTTTACTATACCTGCGTCACAGTTTGCGTCACAACTTTTAGACTAAACCTATTCTCAGGCTCTATACTCTTTATTAAATTCTTCATCTAAAAAATATATATACAAACTTCCTAAAATTACAGTTATTAAAATAGCTTCCATTTTTCTTCCTTTGAATATTTAATAAAACTATACTATACTAGTCAGACAATATAATGTCCGTAAATAAAAAAGGCTTTTTTTATGAAAAAACATGATTATGATAAGATACTTTTTAGACTTACTAGTATATGGCAACGCCTAAGAGAAGGTGAAGTTCTTAGTGTAAAAGATCTATCAGAAGAGTTTAATGTAAGCACAAAAACTATTCAAAGAGACTTCAATGAAAAACTAGCATCAAAACTACCTATTGAAAAAACCGGACATAAATGGAAGGCTAAAGATGGTTTCTCTTTAGATAAGAACTTATCTTTTGAAGAAGATTTGGTTTTAGATATATTAAAAGAGTTTTCTTCAAGTATGGGAAATAGTTTTGCTAGTAAAACAACTGGTCTTTTTTCAAAAATACAAAATCAACATGACAATACTATTTATTCAAAAATTATAATTGATGATATTAGTCATAAAACTGATATTATCAAGCAAATTAATGATTCAATCAAAAACTCAACACAAGTAGAATTTTCATACAAAGGAAAATATAGATTTTGTGAACCATATAAAATAGCTACCTTTGATGGATATTGGTACTTATATGCAAATGAAGTATTGGAAAATAAATTTAAAACCTTTCATATTAAAGATATAAAAGAGTTAGTAGAAACAAATAAAAGTTTTAAAAAAGATGAAAAAGCAATACAAAGATTGCAAAGTGCAATAAATGTCTGGTTTGAACCAAACAGTGAAATGTTTGAAATAAAACTTTTTATACAAAATGATATCGCAAAATATTTTATAAATAGACCTTTGAATAAATATCAACTTGTAACAAAGAAATATGACAACAATGACATAGAAGTTTCTTTATTTATTACAAGTTATACAGAGATATTACATGAGCTAAAAAAATGGCAACCAAGTATACAAGTAATAGAACCTATAACTCTCGCAAAAGAACTTATATCAATAAATAGACAAGCAATAGATAATCAACTTGATATGATAATATAAAAGCTAGAAAGTCAAATTTTACGGGCTTTTATTTATATAATTTTTCTATTTATTCAATTTAGATTTTAATATCTTTTTCAATATAATACTTCCTTAAAATATCATATTTTATTATTAATTTTCTAAACAGAAAGGATAAAATGTTTAGTCTTAGACCAACATATTTTACATTAGGTTTTATATTACTTTTTTCAGGTTGTGCAGTAACAAACACAAACGAAGCAAGTATCACTATTCCTAAAAAAACTACGCCTATTGTAAAAAAAGAAATTATAAAAACACCAATAAAAGTTAAACCTAAAAAAAAGATAGTTATAAAGAAAAAAAATACTTATAAATATTGTAGTAAACATACAAAAGTAATGACTCATGCAGCAAAATATATAAAAGAAGAGTTTGAAAAAGGATATTTTGTACAAAAAGATTTCATAGGTGCAAAAGCACAACTTTTTCTAATAGAAAGTAAATCTCCAACAATTTTTGCAAAAAACATAAATACTGCACAAGACTCGTATATTAAGCAATATAAATTAGCAAAAAAATATAAGTGTAATATAAAAGCTTTTAATACTTTTCCTCTTACAAAAATAAAAAGTAAAATAAAATCATTAGAAAAAACTTCAAAAGAAAAGCAGACAAAAAAATGAGAATATTAAAACTATTAGTAATCTCTTTGTTTTTAAATACTCCTTTTTTACTTGCTCAAGATAAAGAAGTAGATACTTTACTTGAAAAAGTAAATCAAGCACCAAATGCTACAGAAAAAAAAGAGTTAATTGAAAAATTAAAAGAAAAACTTGCAAAGAAAAATAAAAAAGCAAGAGAAGAAGCAGATGCAATTATAAAAGCAAAACAAAAAATACCTGCAAAAATATACACTGATACTACACTGAAAAAATAAATACACTAAAGGACTAGATTAATATGGATAAAAAAACTAAAATCTTACTTTTAGAAGATGATGAAATTCTTGCACAAACTATGGTACAAATATTAGAACAAGAAAACTATGATGTTACCCTAGTAAATGATGGAGAAGAAGTTATGGATTATACTTATGAAAATAAATATGATTTATATTTATTTGATATAAATGTTCCTTTATTAAATGGTATGGATACATTAAAACTTCTAAGAGATGCCCAAGATAACACACCTACTTTTTTTATAACAGCACTTAGGGATACAAACTCTATATTAGATGGGTTTAATAGTGGTTGTGATGACTATATTAAAAAACCTTTTGATTTAGATGAACTTCTAGCAAGAATTAAAGCTGTATTAAAACGTAAAAATCCAGTAATTGAATATAAAGATATTATTTTTGATTTGCTTGAAAATAGAGTTCTTAAAAACAATGAAGAAATTGCTTTAGGAAATGTTGAAAAAGAGATATTCTCACTTCTAATTAGAAATATAAATATGACAGTTAGTAAATCAACTTTTTTTGATCAAATGAATAAACCAAGTGATAGTGCACTAAGAGTATTAATAAGTAAATTAAAAAAAGTACTAGATTTAAATATTACAAATACTAAAGGTATAGGATACAAACTTGAAAAACTATGAGAAAAAATCCTTTTTTACAAGCTTTTTTTTATTTTTTATTCCACTAATTATACTCTCAAGTATCGTACTTTATATGTATCATGAAGATAAAGTTAAAGATATAGAACAAAATATTCTTTATCAAATGAAAGATTATACTTTTGATTTTAAAGGGGATAAGTTTTCACTAGATATTATCGAAGAAGATAAGGATAAAAAACTATTTAAAATTTATAAATGTAAAGAAGGACTTTGTGCTTACTTTGAAGTGCAAACAACAGGTCCCTACTTATTAAAAGTAATCTATGATAAAACAAAATATAAAAAGTTTTATAATGAATTTCTAATGAAAATATTTAAATTTAGTATTATTATATTCTTTTTACTTTTACTTATTTCAATTGGTTTTGCTATATATTCACTAAGACCAATGAAAGAAGCTTTATATTTATTAGAAAATTTCTTAAAAGATATTATTCATGATTTAAATACTCCTGCAACTTCTATTTTATTAAATTCAAAATTACTTAGAAAACGTGGAGATTTTGAAGAAATTGAGAGAATTGAATTGAGTGCTAAAAGTATTGCATCATTATATAAAAACTTAGAATTTATTACTCCAAATAACATCATAAAAGATGAAAATATTTTAGTAGAAGAGTTAGTAAATGAAAGAATTGAAGTTCTAAAAAAGATATATCCTAAAATCACATTTACAAAAGAGCTAAATTCACTTAGTATTAAAAACAATATAAATGGAATAGAAAGAATTATTGATAATATTTTAACAAATGCATGTAAATACAATAAGAAAAATGGAGAAGTTTTTATCTCTATTAAGAAACAAGAGCTTATTATTGAAGATACAGGAATTGGTATAAAAAATACTAAAAAAGTTTTCCAAAGATACTATAAAGAAAATACTTCAGGACTTGGTATTGGAATGAGTATAGTAAAACAATTATGTGATACTTTAGGTATAAATATTAATATAAAAAGTACATTAGGAAAGGGAACACAAGTTACACTTGTATTCCCTTAAGTTAAGTAAGCAAACATGTCTTAAGAAAATCATCTAGATGAGTCGGGTTAGATGATTTTGTGTATAAAATAAAATGGGGTCAATATTATTTTTTTAGTTTTGAGTCAACAATCTCCTTTGCTTTTGCTAAGTCTTCTTTGTTCATTGTAGCAAGTTCATTTTCAAGCTTTTTCTTTAACTGACTTTTTACAGCCATATCTTTTGTACTATTAATTTGTTCTACTAAAGTAGCCACATTACTAATACCATTTGCGAATAAACTTACACTTGCTGCAACCGTTAAGATTGCTAATTTTTTTCTAATATTCATTTTTTAATTCTCCTTAATTTTGAATGTATGGAATTATAAAATAGAAGTGTTAGTTAAGTATAAGTTTTAATTATTTTTTTGATTTTTTAAAAACATTTACAATCATGAGTTGATTGCTTTACTAAATTAAGGAATTCTTCCCTTTGTATTTTTTTAGCACCTAAAGACTCCAAGTGAGCACTTGGAATTTGACAGTCAATCATTTTAAAGCCATTAATTCTAAGTCTTTGTGTAAGATGAAACAGTGCAACTTTAGAAGCATCTGATTTTTTTGCAAACATAGATTCTCCACAGAAAATATTCCCTATATTAATACCATATCCTCCACCTACTAATTCACCTTCGTAGTAAGCTTCAAAAGAGTGAGCAAAACCCATCTTATGTAAATTAGTATAAGCTTCAATAACATCATGATGTATCCAAGTACCTTCTTTGCCTTTTCCTTCTCTCATATTCTTACACTGGATCATTACTTCTTTAAAGTTTGTATCAAATCTAATATCAAAAATACCCTTTTTAATAGTTTTTCTTAAACTATTTGAGACTTTAAACTCATCTAGTCTTAAAACTAACCTAGGATTAGGACTCCACCAAAGAATAGGATCATCTTCATTATACCAAGGGAAAATTCCATTTCTATATGCAGTTAAAATTCTATTAGGATTTAAATCCCCACCAAAAGCTAATAAACCAGTATCATCAGCATATAAAGGGTTAGGAAATGCAAAAGAGTTTTTTTCAAGGGGAAAGATATTCATATTCAAAATGAAAGCCTTAGTGTTTTAATAAATTATAACTAAAGCAAAGGGAAAGTAAGTTTATAAAAAGAAGCCGAAGCCTCTTTTTATATTAGAATTTAGAAATTAAGTCAGCAAGAGCATCAATTTCAGCGTCAGTTTTTGTAGCAACTTGACCTTTCATTACACCCTTCATAGCTCCACCGTAAGTTCCAGCTTTATAACCATTTAAAGCTTCAATAGTTTTAGCTTTATCCCAACCTTTAATGATTGCAGATTTACCTAAAGCTTTCTTTTCAGCATTTTGACCATGACAACCTGCACATGCACCATATAATGCTTTTGCATTCACAGCTGGCATTGCTGGTTTTGCAGCTTCTACTTCTTTTTTTGCTTCACTAGCAGTTGTTGTTGCAGCACCTGTTACAGCAGCAACGGCATTTGAAACAGTTTCTTTTGTTTTTTCAACAGTAGATGATACTGCTTCTTTTGCAGAATCTTTTACTTCAACAGCTTTAGCAGTAGTTGCAGCAACAGCAGCACTTGCTACTTCTTTAACATCAGTAGAACCAGTTGATACTGCTTCTTTTGCTTTTTCAACAACTGTTGCAGTTGTAGCTTTTACAGCTTCACTTGTAGTTTCAACTACTTTAGCAGTAGCATCTTTTACTGTATCTTTTACTTCTGTTGCAGCTTTAGCAACTGTAGTAGTAACTTCTTTTGAAGCTTCTTTTACAACTTCTGTAGTACTTGCAGGTTTAGCAACAGGAGCTTCAACTTTTTGTACAACTTCAGTTTTTGCTTCAGTTGCAGCAGCTGTTGTAGCTTTTTTATCTTCACCACATCCAGTTAATATTAATACTGCTACAGCAGAGCTTAATAAGATTTTTTTCATCGTATTTGTTCCTTTAATCACAAAATAATTTTGAATTTTACTTTTTATTGCTTGAAAAAGAGATAAAACATATTAAAAGTTTAGATTTTAATCGTATAGGAATCGTGTTCCTATACGTCATATGTGAAAGTAAATTCTTCTTTAAAGTCAATTTTAACAAGTCCACCTTTTTTAAGTTTTCCAAATAAAATTTCATCTGTTAATACATTTTTAATTTCATTAGAAATAACTCTATTTAGAGGTCTTGCGCCCATTGCTTTATCATATCCAAGTCTTGCTAACTCTTTTTTAGCTTTTGCAGAAATTTGAATTTTAATATTTTTATCAACTAGTTGCTCTTCTAAATCAGAAATAAATTTACCAGCAACTTTTGCAACCACATCCATACTTAAAGCATCAAATGAAACAATATTATCAAGTCTATTTCTAAACTCAGGAGCAAAGAATTTATTGATTGCTTTGTTTTCATTTAAGCCTTCATCTTTTGCAAACCCCATAACATTTGCTTCAGTAGCACCAAGATTTGATGTCATAATTAAAATTACATTTTGGAAGTCTGCTTTATTTCCTGAGTTATCAGTTAATTCAGCATTATCCATTACTTGTAAAAGAATAGACATTAAATCTGGATGTGCTTTTTCAATCTCATCAAGTAATAAAACTGTATGAGGATGTTTTCTAATGGCTTCTGTTAATAATCCACCTTGTTCAAAACCAACATATCCAGCAGGTGCACCAATAAGTCTTGAAATTGTATGCGCTTCCATATATTCACTCATATCAAATCTTTCAAAATGAATACCTAATTGATTTGATAACTCTTTTGCAACTTCTGTTTTACCAACACCAGTAGGTCCCGTAAATAAGAAACTTCCAATAGGTTTTTTATCAAGTCCTAAGCCTGCTTTATTTCTTTTAATAGATTGAGAGATAACAGAAATAGCAGAATCTTGTCCATATACTCTTTTTTGCATATTTTTCTCTAAACCTTTTAATAAAGTAAGATCTGATTTAGTTGCACTTCTAGCTGGTACATGTGCCATTTTTGCAACTGTTGTTTCTATATCAGTTTGAGAAATAGTAATATTACTTTTAGACTTAGTTTTTAATTCACTTGCTAATAAAATCTTCTTAGAAGCTCCAACCTCATCAATTACATCAATAGCACAATCAGGTAAGAATCTATCAGTAATATACTTCTTACTAAGCTCAACAGCTGAGATAATTGCACCCTTTGAGTATTTAACACCATGGTACTCTTCATACTTAGATTTTAAACCATCTAAAATAGTAATTGCATCTTCATTTGAAGGCTCTTCAATATCAACTTTTGCAAATCTTCTAGATAATGCTTTATCTTTTGAGAAGTCATTTCTAAACTCTGCAAAAGTAGTAGCACCGATACATCTTAGTTTTCCATTTGCTAACATAGGTTTTAAAATATTAGAAGCATCCATAGCAGAACCACCAACACTTCCTGCACCAACAATAGTATGAATTTCATCAATAAATAAAATTGCATTTGGAACTTTTACTACTTCTTTTAAAAGTGATTTTAATTTCTTTTCAAAATCCCCTCTATATTTTGTCCCTGCAATCATAGAACCCATATCAAGTGAAAATACTTTTGCATTATATAAAAACTCAGGTACCTTCTCTTCTGCTATTTGTAAAGCTAAACCTTCTGCAATTGCAGTTTTTCCAACACCTGGTTCACCTACTAAGATAGGATTGTTTTTCTTTCTTCTTGAAAGGATTTCAATAACTCTTGAAATTTCTCTCTCACGTCCAATTACAGGGTCAATTTCACCCTTTTTAGCAACAGATACTAACTCAGTAGAGTTTTTATCTAATACTTTATTTTCTTTACCTTCAGCTTCATCTTCAACACCTAGTTCATCTTCTGGATCTTTATGAGATATTTCTTCTAAAATATCTACTCTTTCAATACCTAAAGATTTAATAAGATATGTTGCATAAGATTTCTCTTCTTTTAAAATAGCAACAAACATATCTTCAACATTAGCGTTTGATCTTCCACTTGTTTGAGTATGTGCTACCATATACTCAATTGTAGAAGTTAAAGATACTGTCTCTATTGGTTCATCATCAACACCTGCTGGTAAAACTGGTGTATTTTCATCTATATATTTTTTTGTATCATCAAATAATTTGTTTGAATCAACTCCTAAATCAACAAATAAATGTTCAATATTCTCATCATGAATTAACATTAAAAAAATATGTTCTAATGTCAGGTATTCATGGTTACTTGTTTTTGCATAACTTACTGCTTGCGCAAATATATTTCTTAATTCTTTACTAATCATTTTTTATTCTTCTTCCATAACTGCTTTTAAAGGAAAGCCTTGTTCTCTAGACATAGTTTTAACTTGAGCAACTTTTGTTGCGGCAATTTCATGTGTATAAATACCACATACTTCTCTTCCATGGTTATGAATATTTAACATAATCTGTGAGGCTTCATCCACAGTCTTTCTAAATACTTTTACTAATACATCTATTACAAAGTCCATAGTTGAGTAATCATCGTTAAGTAAAAAAACTTTAAATTTTTTTGGTTCTTCTAAATCTAATTCATCATCTAATTCTATTTCTATTTCGTTACTCACTTCAAACCTTTTCTATGATAAAATATTATTCTATTTTTAAAATACAAAATATTATACCAAAAAAGAAATTATATGATAAAAGAAAAAGATTATTATCAAGACAAATCAATATTCATAAGTGCTACAAATACAGATGTAGGAAAAACCTATGCAAGTGAAAAGTTTTTAAGACACTTTACAAAACTTGGATTAAAAGTGGGATACTTTAAACCCTGTGAAACAGGTGTTATTACAGAACCCCTTGATGGCTCAAAAATGTTAAAACTAACAAAAGAATTAAATCCAGACTTTACAGCAGACATAAATGATGTAGTTCCATATCAGTTTAAACTTCCAGCAGCTCCTTATGTTTCAAAAGAAAATACATATATAGATATAAACTTCTTAAAAGAAAAAAAAGAATACTTATCATCTTTATGTGATGTGCTAATAATAGAAGGTGCAGGAGGGCTTATGGTTCCACTTGAAAAAGATTTATTTATAATTGATCTAATAAAAGAGTTTAATTCTGAAGCTATTTTAATAACTCCTTCAAAACTTGGATGTATAAATGATACCCTACTTTCAATTGAAGCTTTAAAATCAAGAAATATAGATTTTGAATTTTATATAAATCTATATGAAGATAAAGATTCATTTAAAAATGTTTCACTTCCTTTCTTAGAAGAGTACTTTCATAAGCTTAACTATTTAGAAGATTTATAGTTGTATTTCTTCTAAATATCTTCTCAAAAATAGAAGTTAATTTTAAATCACATTTCTATAAAAATCTATTTTTTTAAAAAAGAATTTGAAAATTTATTAAATTTTATAAATTTTCAAAGCTTATTTTTCCTCTATTTACAGCAAATTTTCTTTAAAATTCACTAATCATTTAAGCTTTATTTCCCTAACTATTGGGCTTTATATGGATAAAATAAATTGAAACTTAAATATATTTGCTATTTTAATTTACATGAAAACAATTCATTTTAAATGGTGTATAACTTTCTCGTTCGTTTTTAAATAGCTATAATTATTTGGCTAAAGTAAAAACAGGAAGCACACAAAGCAAGTATTAAAACATTAAACGAAAGGTATATCAGATGACTTCTGCAATAGATTTATCTAAATTAACGGCAAATGATGACTTAACACCAGTTCTTGGTGGACACTGGCCAGGTATTCAAATTTACTACCCGCCAATTAAATTCAATCCACTAGATGGAACATACGAGAGTATGGAGCAAGCTAAGTTAAGATTACAAAAGCACGCTTATAAAACAAAAGCGCACACTGTACTATTTGACTTAGAAGATGGTTGTAGACAAAAAGCTATGTCAAGAGAACTTTTAATTCAAGAACTTCCAAAGTTCCCAGAGAGAAATTTCCAAATAGCTGTAAGAATTAATCCATTCAGAACTGAAGAGTATGAAGAAGATTTAAAAATGTTAAAACAAATTCACAAATACATTGATGTAATTGTTTTAGCAAAAGCTGGTGAAGTTTATGGTTCTGCTGAAATCAGAGACTTATCATCTTGGTTAGTATCAATTGGAAGTAATTTAACAATTCAACCAATTATTGAACATCCAAAATCACTTCAAATTGCTGATAGATTAATGGAACATTCAACTGTTAAGCATGTTGTATTTGGTATCCATGACTTCTCTAAAGCTATGGCTTACAAAATCACACCTGAGGGTTGGATTGATGAGTTAGAAACATTCTTTAATATTTTAACTATGGAAGCTAGAGTTAAAGGTAAAGGTGTTATCGGTGGAGTTGAAGTATTATTAACACCACATTCATTACCTGATCACTGTGTTGAGAAAAAAGATATTAGAAGATGGTTAGATTTACATGGAGATGATGCTTCAAGACACGTATATGCTCACGCAAAAAGAGAGTACGCTATGGGTCTTACTGGGAAACAAGTAATTACTCCAAATCATATTAATGTATGTAAAGTAGCATTTACACCATCTCCTAAAGAGATTGAAAAAGACGTAGAGATTCTAAAAGAAGCTATTAAAGCTGATGCATTATTATCAGGTGCAATTAGATACAAAGGTGAAATGTTAGATCCACCAATGTTTGGTAAATCTTTACAAAATATCTTAAGAGCATATGCTTTAAGATCATTAGCAAAAGAAGATGAAATATTCGCATTATCTGTTCTTAACAGAATGCCAATTCATACGTTTAAAGAAAACTGGCCATACGGTCAAATTTAATAAGGAGTTATAATTATGAGTTCAACTGTAAAAATTGAAGTACCTGAATACTTAAACATCGGTGTCGCTTGTACATCAAAACATGTAGGTACTAAAAAAGAAAATAGCACTGCAATGATTATTGAAGATGATAAGTTAGGTACAGATGAAATATCATATAAAGATTTAGCACAAAAGTCTGATCAAATTTGTAACTTCTTAACAGGGTTAGGATTTGAAGCTAGAGATAGAGTATTAGTTTGTTTAAAAAACTCACTTGCATACCCTATTTCATTCTTTGGAGCTATTAAAGCAGGTATTATTGCTGTACCTACTTCAACTTTATTATCTGGTTCTGAAGTTAAATATTTAGCTGAAGATTCACAAGCAAGTGCAATTGTATTATCTGCAACGATGTATGATAACTTGCTTCCTTACCTTGAAAACCTTGATAACTTAAAAACTATCATTGTTGCAGGTATTGATTCAACTGATGGTTTAAATATTCCAAAAGGAATGAATGTATACTCTTTCTCTGAAATTTTAGAGAAAACAGATAGTACACCAAACCATTATAATTCAAAATCAGGTGAGCCAGCATACTTAGTATATACATCTGGAACTACTGGTTATCCAAAGGGTGTTTTACACTCTCACAGATCATTAGTTGGAAGAACTCCGGCTACTGAATACTGGTTTGATTTTAAAGAAAATGATAGAATCATGCATTCTGGTAAGTTTAACTGGACTTATGTATTAGGTTCTGCACTTATGGATCCATTATTTAATGGTCATACAGTTATTGCTTACGAAGGTGGTAATGACGCTGGAACATGGGTTAACTTAATTAAGAAGCACAAATGTACTATCTTTATTGGAGTACCTACAATTTATAGACAAATTATTCAGAAGACTGAATTCACAGCTGAAGATTGTCCATCATTAAGATATTGTATGTCTGCTGGTGAGCATTTATCTGACGAAATGATTGGTTTATGGAGAGATAGATTTAAACAAGATATCTTTGAAGCAATTGGAATGTCTGAGTGTTCTTACTACATTTCACATTCAAAAAACAATCCAATTAGACCTGGTTCTGCTGGATTCGTTCAACCTGGACATACTGTAAAACTACTTGATCCTGATACTTTAGAAGAAGTAGGATTAGAAGAAGAAGGTATGATTTGTATTGGTGAAGATGATCCAGGATTATTCCTAGAGTACTGGCAGTTAGAAGATGAAACTACTAAAGCTAGACACGATGGATATTTCTTTACTGGTGATTACGCTAAAAGAGATGAAGATGGTTATATCTGGTTCATTGGTAGAAAAGATGACATTATCAATACTTTCGGATTTAGAGTATCTCCACATGAAATCGAAAGAGTTGTAAAAACTCATGACGATGTAGCTGATTGTGTTGCTTTTGGTTTAGATATTGAAAAAGACAAAACAATCGTTGCGATTGCAGTAATTGGACATGAAGAATTAAGTGAAGATCAAGAAGCTGCAATTTTAAAATTTGCTCAAGATAACTTAGCAAAATATAAAGCTCCAAAAACTATTTTTGGAATGGCTGATTATCCAAGAACTAAAAATGGAAAAGTTTTAAGAAAACAACTAGTTAAAAACTTACATGATGTTTATCATGCAAAAGAAACTGGTGAAGAAATCAAAGAATATAAAGCAAGAAGATCAATGTTATTTGTTCCTTCTTACAATAAACACAATGTTGAAAAAGCAAAAACTGTTTTAGCAGATTCTGTTATCTTTGATTTAGAAGCTATTTTACAAGAACAAAGAGATCTTGCTAGAGAAACTATTAAAGAAGTATATAGAGAAAGCGGATCTAAGTTTGGTGAATCAGAAAGATTACTAAGAATTAATAACTTAGGAAGTGAAGATTTAGCAAAAGATTTAACCTTAGCTAAAGATATTGAAGTTGATGGTTTATTATTCTCTAAAATTGAATCAAAAGATGATGTTTTAGAAGCAGTTAAATTAATTGATGAAGTTAATCCTGAATTATCTTTAATGATTATGATTGAAACACCATTATCTGTATTAAACATTCAAGAAATTTGTTCAGCATCTGATAGAGTTGAAGTTGTAGTTGTAGGTTCTAATAAACTTGCAAATAGACTTCAAATTGATATCAAAAAAGGTTCAAAAGCTATGTTTAATTACTTATCACAAATTGCATTAGCTGCTAAAGCTTATGGTAAAACTGTGATTGATGGACCACACTTTGATGTTCTTGATGAGTTCGCTTGTGAAGATTCAACAAAAGATGCATTTAACTTAGGATTTGATGGTAAATCATTAATCCACCCAGTTCAGATTGAATATATCAATGATATTTTCACTCCAAAACAAGCGGAAGTTGAAGATTATGAAAAAATGATTGCATCTTATGAAGAAGCTAAAAAAGATGGAAAAGAGGTTATTTTACATAATAACCATTTAGTTGATGGTTCTAGAATTAAATGGGCTAAGAAAATGATTACATTATATGAAACATATAAATCATTAGGTCAAAACCTATTTAACAAATAAGGAGAGATTAGTGTCTAAAATTAACGTTGGAAACTTTTTCGAAGATTTTTCAATTGGTCAAAAAATAGTTCACCCACTTCCTAGAACAATTAGTGAAGGAGATGTATCTTTATACATCGCTTTCACTGGTTCTAGATTTGCATTACATTCATCTGATGTAGTAGCAAATGAAATGGGATATGAAAAGAGACCTATTGATGATACATTAATGTTTCACTTAACATTTGGTAAATCCGTACAAGATATTTCTTTAAATGCAATTGCTAACTTAGGTTATGCAGAAATTGCATTCCCTAATCCTGTATATATTGGTGATACAGTTTCTATGACGTCATCAGTTATTGGATTAAAAGAGAATTCAAATGGAAAAAGTGGAGTTGTTTATGTTCACTCTATTGGTGTAAACCAAATGGGTGAGGAAGTACTTAACTTCAAAAGATGGGTAATGGTTCATAAAAAAGATAAGGAAACTTTAACTGGTGTTAAAGAAATCCCTACTTTTGCTGAGACTACTCCAATCTTAGATGAAATTAACTTACCAGAAATCAAGTGTGTAAATACGGATTCAACTGGTGGAAAATTCTTCTTCGAAGATTATGAAAAAGGTGAAAGATTAAATCACCCAGAAGGTATTACAGTTGATAACAGTGACCATACTTTAGCAACTAAGTTATACCAAAACAATGCAAAAGTTCACTTCAACGACCATATGATGAAAAGCTCACCTATGGGTGAGAGATTAATGTATGGTGGAATTGTAATTTCTATGGCAAGAGCTCTTTCATTTAATGGACTTCAAAATGCACAATGGATGTATGCAATAAATAGTGGTGCTCATGCAAACCCTACTTATGCTGGTGATACAATCTATGCATATACTGAAGTTTTAGAGACTATTGATCATAAAAGAGAAGATATTGGATTATTAAGATTAAGAACGATTGCGGTTAAAAACCAAAAATCATCTGAAATTGAAAATCCAAAAGGTGAAGATGGAAAGTACTTAAAAAATGTAGTACTTGACTTAGATTACACAGTTGTAATCCCAAAGAAAAAAACACAAAAATAAAAAAATTAAATTAAAAAAAGGAAAATATTATGACACACCCTAACGAAGCACTATTTGGTTCAGGAGACAACTTACCAATTATCCCATCTTGTGAGCACTTTGCAGGTAGCGAAAAGCTAATCCTAAAAGGTTTTGGAATGCAAGAAAAATTAGGACCTGTTTTTGATATTACTTGTGATTGTGAAGATGGAGCTGAAACTGGTAAAGAAGTTGAGCATGCAGAAATGATCGTAAGAGTTGTAAATTCTGATGCAAATAAATACGGAATGGCGGGTACAAGAATTCACGATTTCGATCATCCAGATTGGAGACAAGATATTGATATTTTAGTACCAGGTGCTGGTGAAAAATTAGCATACATTACTATTCCTAAATCAACTTCTTATGAAGATGCAAAAACTCAAGTTGAATATATTCAAGCTAAAGCTAAAGAAGCTGGAATTTCAAGAGAAATCCCAATTCACGTTTTAATTGAAACTCACGGTGCTTTACAAGATGTAGAAAAAACTGCAACTTTACCATGGGTACAAGTATTAGACTTTGGTTTAATGGACTTTGTTTCTGGTTACCAAGGTGCAATTCCTGCATCAAACATGAGATCTCCTGGCCAATTTGATCATAGATTAATTGGTGCTGCTAAAGCAAAAGTTGTTCAAGCTGCATTACAAAATCACATTATTCCTTGTCATAATGTTACATTAGATTTAAAGAACCCATACCAAACTTACAAAGATGCTGAAAAAGCTAGAAATGAGTTCGGATTCTTAAGAATGTGGTCTATTTACCCAACACAAGTACAAGCAATTGTTGATGCAATGAAACCAGACTTTACTGAGTTAGAAGCTGCACAAAACATTTTAATTGCTGCACAAGATGCTGAGTGGGGACCAATCCAGTATGATGGTGAGTTACACGATAGAGCAACTTACAGATACTTCTGGGAATTAGTTCAAAGAGCAAACTTCTCTGGAACTAAATTACAAGACAGAGTTAACGAAAGATTTTTCGCTTAATATCTTAAATCTAAGGCTTTTATGCCTTAGATTACTTTTTAAATCACTGACTTAAAAATCAAAATTGTAGCTCCTACACTTGCCATTATTAAAATAATAGTTTTAGAATATTTTGGATTAAAATACTTTGAAAACATAGGTGAAATAAAAAAACCTATAATAAATCCAGGCATTAAATAAAATCCAGAAATCATTTGAGAATAATTAAACTTATCGAAATAATAAAAAATACAAAGCATAGTTATTGAAAATAAAGTATATAAAAATGCTAAAGTAGATTTTATAGACTCTATTTTATGATTTTGAAATATCAAAGCTAAAATTTGACCACCAACAGCGGCCATTGTTCCCATAATTCCAGCTATTAAGCCACCTGTATAATTTATAGTCTTTCCTAGTTTTAACTCTTTTACTTTTAAAGAAATAAAAACTGAGATTAAAATAAACACTCCAAAAATTAAACCTAAATAATCAAACGCTATTTTGTTTAATATAAAAACTGCAATAAAAATACCCAGTAACATTCCTAAAGATACTTCTTTAGTATTTGCCATATCAATATGTTTTTTTCCCTTATAAGCCATCATAATTGTTAAAGCTAATGAAGCAAATACTATAGGTACGGGAACTAAAGTATAAGAAATCATTGCTAAAAAAGGTACGATAATCATACCAACACTAACACCTGTTGCCATTTGTAAAACTGAACTAATTATAATAATGAAATTGGCAAATAAAAACGTCTCGTAAGTCCATATCATAATGAACTACTTATTAAATATATAACGATAGACATAACTGTCTCCTAAATAAATATATATATTTGTATTAATAAATATTTAATACACTAAAATGAAAAAATGATTGGTATATCAGAAATAATAAGTAGGCTAAAGCCAAGTTCTAAGGAGCATAAGTGTTAGGTTAGTGTTATTTGTAGTTTTCATAGTACTCCTTTTAGTAATTTAATTATTGTACTATTTAAATTATTAAAATACATAATTTGAATGTAAAAACTAAACACTTTAAAAATTAAAAAAATTAAACTTCAAAAAAAAGATTTCTTTCATCTGAGCATTGCTATAATGTACTCAATTTCTAAGCAAAAAGGTAAAAAATGAGCGTAATTACAGAACAAGATATTATCGACAGCGTTGCTGACGCCTGTCAATTTATCTCATACTATCATCCAGAAGATTTCGTACAAGGTATGGTTGAAGCATACGAAAAAGAACAATCAGAATCTGCAAAGAATGCAATCGCGCAAATTCTAATTAATTCTAAAATGTGTGCAATGGGTCACAGACCTTTATGTCAAGATACTGGTTCAGTTAATATTTTTGTTAAAGTTGGTTTAAATGCTAAACTTGAATTAACAAGAGAACTTGAAGATGTATTAAATGCAGGTGTAGCTAAAGGTTATACTAATCCAGATAATACTTTAAGATATTCTGTTGTTTCTGATCCTGCAGGAAAAAGAGCTAACACAAAAGATAATACTCCAGCTGTTATTCACATGAGTGTTAACAATGGTGATACTATTGATATTACTGTTGCTGCTAAAGGTGGTGGTTCTGAGAATAAATCTAAATTCTCTGTATTAAATCCATCTGATTCAGTTTATGACTGGGTTATGGCAAATGTTAGAGAAATGGGTGCTGGTTGGTGTCCTCCTGGAATTTTAGGTATTGGTATTGGTGGAAACCCAGAGAAGTCTATGCTTTTAGCAAAAGAATCTTTAATGGATCACGTTGATATTCATGAATTACAAGCAAGAGGTCCACAAAATGCTCTTGAAGAATTAAGATTAAGATTATACGAAGATATTAACAAAGTTGGTATTGGAGCACAAGGTCTTGGTGGTTTAACTACTGTTCTTGATGTTAAAATCTTAGATTACCCATGTCACGCCGCATCGTTACCAGTTGCAATGATTCCAAATTGTGCAGCTACTAGACATATTCATTTTGAATTAGATGGTAATGGTGCAGTTAAGTTCGAGCGACCTTCTTTAGACATCTGGCCAGATTTAGAAATCCCAATGGACAGTGTTAAAAAAGTTAACATTGATGATTTAACAAAAGAAAACTTATCTCAATTTAAATCAGGTGATACTTTATTATTATCTGGAAAAATCTTAACAGCTAGAGATGCTGCACATAAGAAAATTGTTGAGTACAAAAATGCTAATAAACCTTTACCAAATGGTTTAGACTTAACTGATAGATTTATCTATTACGTTGGACCAGTTGATCCAGTAAGAGATGAAAAAGTAGGACCTGCGGGACCAACTACATCTACAAGAATGGATAAATTTACTAAAGATATGATGGAAATTGGTATCTTAGGTATGATTGGTAAAGCTGAAAGAAAGCAACCAACTATTGATTTAATTAAAGAATACAAATCTACTTACTTAATTGCTACTGGTGGAGCTGCTTATTTAATTTCTCAATCAATTACTGATGCAAAAGTTATTGCTTTTGAAGAAATGGGTATGGAAGCTATTTACGAATTTGAAGTAAAAGACATGCCTGTTACTGTAGCGGTCGACTCTGAGGGTGTATCTATTCACACTACAGGTCCTGCTAAATGGAGAACTATTTAATTACAAAGGCTTAGGCCTTTGTAATTAATACTCTTTTTACACCCTTTTTATAGATTTACACCCTCCTAAAATAATCCTTATACAAAAAAATTACCTTTAAACTTTGACTTAAAGAAGATGCAAGAAATGCTATTCTTTCTCAACAAAAATAGACAATGATAATATAGGACAATAGATGTTATTAGAAGATTTAAAAGATTATTTAGGATTCGCAGTTGCTGGAAATTTTGCAAACCATTTAGGTGAAGCAGGAGAAGCAGATGAGTTCGCAGTTATTGAAACAAAAGAAAAAGATGCACCAAAAGGAATGTTTCCTTTTTATATAAAAGGACATGAAAGTTTTTTAGGGACATATCCAATTTGTGATGAAATTATATATACACATGGAAGAGAAGATGAAAATCTACAAGTAGAAGCTGAAGTAGCTTTAATATGTGATTTTGTATATGAAAATGAAAAAGTAGTTGATATTGTACCAAGATATTTTTCTGCTTTTAATGACTGTTCAATTAGAATACAAGATGGAAATAAATTAAGTACAAAGAAAAACTGGGGAATAAATACTAAAGGTATTTCTCAAGATATTATTGAAATTGATAACTTTACAGAAGATGGTATTTTAAGCAGATATCATATTTCGTCTTTTATTAAAAGGGATGGAATAGTACATGATTATGGTACTACCTCAGCAGTTAAATCATATTCTTACTTTTTCCACCAATTAAAAGACTGGATAGTTGATAAACTAAATACACAAGAAGACTGTGGGCCTTTAGAAGAGTTAACGCAATTTATGACTAGTGCTAAAGATTCAAAAGGTATATTAATTGCAGCAGGAGCTACTGCATATACTGACTTTGGAAAGCACAACTTTTTACAAAAAGGTGATGAAATCTTCGTATATGTATACGATGCTCATTCTCATAGTTTCTTGGATATTATGAATGATATGTGTGGAATGGATACTTTCCTTTCACGATGTTCAAAACTTCATCAAATAGTACAGTAAGATTTTCTTACTGTATTACTTATTACATAAACACTTATTATCTTTGTGTTTATAATCTACTATTTGTTTTTGATTATTCTTCTGAAAAGTACAACAATCATCAAAAACCTTTTTTAGTTTTGATTTTGCTCTTTTTGAATAAGATTTTACTGTTGAAATATTTATATCATTTATATTTGAATACTCAACTAAAGACATTTACTTGAAATATACAGCCTCTAATATATTCTTTTGATTTTCAGGTAACTCATCTAATAAAGTAGATAAGCAACAAGACAATTCACCTAAAACTGTTTCTTCTACTTCCTCTTCAAAATATAAATCAGTATGTTCAGTTGAAGAGACTTGTTTTTTTCTAAAATAATCTATTATAGTATTTGAAGCTATTTTATATAACCATGATTGGATTTTTTCTTCATCTTCTAAAGTATCAAATTTTTCATAAGCTTTTATAAAAACTTCATGCAATAAATCTTCTGCAATATCTTTATTTGAAATATTTTTTAAAATAAAATATAAAAGTGGTTTTCTAAATTTTTCATATATTTCACTAATACTATTTTTCATTAAAATCCTTTATATATTATAAGACGTAAAGATAAACAAAAAGTTGCAGTTTATATAAGATATTTTAAATAATACAAATTTTCTTAAAAGTGCAACCTTTTTCTAAACTCTTGCGTCTTAGTAGTGAAATTAAAATTTAAAGGATTAAAATTATGGAAAATACAAAAAACTTTACAGAAGAAAAAGTAACATGCCAATGTACTTGTGATTGTTGCAAAGAGGAAAGTTGTTGTGTTGAAGATAACACAAAATGTGAATGTACAGATTGTAAATGTGATTGCAATTGTTGTTAAGAAGAAGGTATCTTCCTAGATACCTCTTTTTAATTTAGTATTAACTTCTAAAACACTATTTAAAGAGTCAAATACTAAAGATGTTGATTCTTCAATATCTTTTGCTGTTTGTCTTAATATTTTATTATCTGCTTTTTGTGAATTTTCAAGAACATATTGTTGTACTTTTTCATGTACTCTTTCATGATTGACTTTAAGAGCCTTCCACTGTTTAGTTTTTATAAACTCTCTATTTGTACTTTCACAAGATAAAATCCATTTACCCATATTACAAGATTTACAATCAGTCACAGTACAAGATTCAAAACTATCTAAAGATTCATAATATTTCTTTTTAAAATTAATATGATCATTTTTATACTTTGAAACTTCTCTTCTTAAATGAATATCTTCAACCATATCATAATATAAATCATCAATATCTGCTGCAGATGTAATATCAAGTAATCTAACAGATAAGGAAGCTACTTCTTTAGAAAGCTCATCAATACTCCCAGCTGTTAAAGCATTATTTTGTGTGGCACCATCTAAAGAACTAATAGTTTCATTTATCTGAACAATACTATTTTCTTGTTCTTTTGATACTAAAGTAACTGAATCAATAACCTCTTTAGTTTCAGCAATTTTTTTACTTAAACCTTCATAACCATTAATCATATTATTAGCAATTTCTTTACCTTCATTTGATTTTGAACTTGCACTCTCAACTAAAGATTTAATCTCCTTAGCTGCATCTGCTGACCTATTTGCAAGATTTCTAACTTCCTGTGCAACTACTGCAAATCCTTTACCAGCTTCTCCTGCAGTTGCTGCTTCTACTGCTGCATTTAGTGATAGAATATTTGTTTGAAATGCTATTTGATCAATAACTGTTATTGCATCATTTATTGCACTTACTTTGTCATTTATCTCATCCATAGAAGTGGATGTTTTTAAAGCAAGAGAACTTCCTGTTAAGGAGTCATTATTAAGTTCATCAGCAATATTTGACATCCTTATGATATTTTCATTATTATTTTTCATATTAGAAGTGATTTCTTCTAAAGAAGCTGATGTTTGCTCTAGTGAGCTTGCTTGATCTTGAGAAGATATAGATAAGCTTTGTGAAGATTTTGTTAGGATTTCAGTATTTTTTTCAAGTTTTCTTCCTGCATTTGTAATCATTGCAATTAACTCAGAAGAAGATTGACCTAAAAGAATAGTTGCCGTATATAAAGTCCCTATATCTCCATACATACCATTCATTTGAGTATCACTTAGTTTAAAAGTATAAGTACTTTGGGCATATTTATCTAAAACTTCATTTATATTATCTATCTTTAGTTTTGTTCTATTTATCATTTTATTAATAATACGTTTTAACTCTTCAACTTCTGATGTTCCAGCTTTTTCATGAATTGAATATTCAAAAAATCCATTTACTACTTTCCCAATAACATCTGATGTTTCTATAATAACTTTTTTATCTTGTTCTATAATTTTTTCAATCTTTTCCACTTGTATATTCATATTTTTAGTCATTATTGCAAACTCATCTTTTCCATCTAAAATTTCTAGATTAACATGCTCTTTTTGCTTTAATGCATAAGAAAAAAATTCATCTAAATTTCCTTGGAAGATTTTAATTGATTTTGCAATTTTATTTGTCATAAAAAATACAATAAAAAACACTGCTAGTAAAATACCTATAATTAGTAAACTTAATACTATAAATTCTTTATTTATTTTTTCAACATTTTTTTCAATTAAAGCATCTAAGTCTGATGCAATTATATTTTGAATTTTTTGTAGAGACTCTATTCTTTGTATTGAAACATCATGCCAATGTTTTAAATTAGCTCCATAAATATTTCTTGATAATGTATTTAAAGAAACTAATGCCTCTTTATCATCTGCATTAATAAAATCTAATAACTCTAAAATTGTAATATTTGAAGTATCTGCTTTTAGCTCTTTAATTTCATTTATTGATAAAAGATAGGAATCAAAAACTCTTTGTATTTTTTTTAATAGTTTTTTTTCATTTTTGCTAATATCTTTTATTCTTTTATATTTTCTAATTACTCTTAAAAGACTTGTATGTTGTTGTTCAAATTTCTTTAAATAGCTATTATCTCCTCTTAAAATATAGTTATTAAAATTATGAATTAAACCTCCAAAACCAGCTAAGCTACTAATCTTAGAAAGAATTTGATCCTTCTTGTTTTTAGTATTTATTACAGACCTTAATTTTGATACATCCTTTGATATTTTAGAATCACTAAACTCTTTAAATAGTTTCAAATGTTTAGGGCTAGCAACATTTTCAAAATTTTCGAGATAGGTATTTTGAGCAGAAAGGAAAGAAGAAAATGATGATGTTCCTTCAATAGTAATTTTACCCATTTCAAAAGTTGAAGATAGAACACTTTTTTCTTTATATGCTTTTTCAATTGCATTTGCTATTGCAATATATGCCTCTGAATACTTAGATATTTCTCCACTATTAGAATATGCTACTAAATCATCTAAAAAAGATAATAAAGTATCTACATCTTGTGTATAAAATCTATTTATTTTTTCTTCATTTATTTCCATAGATTTTACTTTTTTTCTTATAGCATTAAGTTTTTCCATTTGTGATAAAAATATATTTAAATCTTTTTTTAATTTTTCACTATATAAAGATGTATCAAAATCTTCTAGGAATTTTGTTAAAACTTTATACTCTTTATTTGTATTTGTTATGGAAATTGATAATTCTGAGGAAAAGTCTCTTCCATAACTTGTTACATATGATAAAGAATATGTTCTCTCTTTTTGAAGAGCTGATAATAATCTATTTGCATCTATTGCAAACTCAAGATAGTTTTCAACAAATTTCATTTGATTTTGTTCATTGCTTTTATCATAAAATGATCTAGCAGCTAATATTATAATACTTATTATAGGGATAATTAAAATCAATAATATTTTATTTTTTAATTTTAGATTGTTCATTTATACTCCATATTTCTTTTCATATGGAAATATAATCTAAGTTATTTAAAGAAGTTGTTAATTGTTATTTTCTTGTAACCAAGATGTAATCACAAGGTTATTAGTAAGTTATTAATTTATAAAGTGGCTATAGTATGTCACTATAGCCTAGTGTTTCTATAAGTCAACTAAAGCTTTAAATTTAGCACCACATCTTCCGATGTTATCAACATCTACATGAGATCGTTCATCTAATCTACCATCTTCTAAATACTGATGTTTTAATTCTAATATTACAGGTGTTGTAACTCCTGGAACATCCACAGTGTCATAATATTCACATAATAAGGCACTTTGTGATGATGAGATCATTGGAGGGTATGATTCCATTACTTCATTTACATCTATTTCAAACTTTTCTATTTCACTTTCATCTTTACCTAAAGGCATTGCACATTTTTTAACTTGATCTGCATTGTCTTTATTTACAAAACAAATAGTTGCTTTTTTATGCTTTAAAATATTTGCAAGGGAGTCTTTTGGACTTCCATCTTCTTTTTGTCCAATTGCAACAATTACTAATGCTGGATTAGTAGAAATTGGAATAAAGTATGAAAAAGGAGCTGCATTTAAAACACCTTCATCTTCAGTTACAATCCAAGCAATTGGTCTTGGAATCACAGTATCAGACATTATTTTATATCTGTTTAAATCATTTATATCTTTATAATCTAAGATCATCTATTTCCCTTAATTTTTATGGCTAAAATATATAAAATTATAGCTAAATAATAGGGTTTAAAATAAAATTAGTTTAGATTTTTTAGGCTAAATAAAAGGTTTGTTTCTAAAAGTTAAATAGGTAATGAGATTTTAAAAGATGCGCCTTTATAGATTACATCATCATAAACAAATTCTTCATTTTGAACATGCAGTTTTCCATTCATATGATTAACAATAATCTCTTTTGTCATATATAAACCTATTCCTGTTCCATGTTTAGTATCTTTAGTAGTAAAATAAGGTTCAAACACTTTTTCAATTAAATCATCATCTATTCCACCACCACTATCTTTTATAACAATAGAGGCAAAATTATCATTTTCTTTAAATATATCAATTACAATAATTCTATTATCTTCTTTTTTTTCAACTAAAATATCTCTTGAATTATTTAAAATATTTAATAAAGCTTGAAGAAGTTCATTTTTAACTCCATTAATTTCAACACTATTGAAATTTTTACTTATTGTTATATAGTTATTTTGCATAGAAGCACTTATTAAACTAAGACCTTTTTCAATCACATCATTTAAATCAAATTTTTCTATAGATTTGTTTTCCATAAAAAAGTTTCTAAAATCTTCAATAGTATTTGATAGATGTTTTGTAGTATCTACAATCTTTGTAAAATCATTTTGAAGTTCATCATTACTTAATGTATCAAATTGAATCTTTAAGTTATTCCCAGATGCTATTGTAGAGATTGTACTTAAAGGCTGTCTCCATTGATGTGCAATGTTTCCAATCATTTCACCCATGGCTGCCATTTTTGACTGATTATAAAGTATTTGATCTTTTTTTCTATTCTTACGGACTTCCATTTTAAATTTATTTTTTAATTTACCATTTAGAAGTTCTAATTGTTGAGTTTTTTCTTCAACTTTTGAAGCTAATGTTGCATTAATATTTTTTAAGGCATTTTTTTGGCTTTCAATTCTTCTTTGGTAGTTTGTAAATAATCGATTAATTCTTTTTGATATAAAAAATGAAATAATACTAGCAATAATAATAAAAGCTAATGCTGCTTTTATAGATTCATTGATACTTTCATTTCTTTGAGCTTCAATAGAACCAATAATTTTAGTAATATGACTATCAATATTTTCAACATTTACACTTAAACCTAAAATCCAATCCCAATTTTGAATATAGTTAAAAACAAATAGTTTGTAATCTTGTTTATTAATTTTTCGCCAATAATGTTCATATTTTTTCTTAGATAAATCAATTTTAGATAAATTAAAATACTCTTCAATTTTTTGGCTGAGATTATCTTCCACTATATCTTTTAAATTTTTTGATATTTTATCTTTTTTTCTAGAGTGTTGAATAATTTTTAGATTATCATCTAAAGTAAAAATACAACCTTCATTTTTCAATGTCATTAAATCTAATCTATTTAAAACTTCATCTTTAGTTGTCTCATCAAATTTATCTAAAAATACTGAATATCCAAGAATCATATTTAAAGCTTCAAATTTTTTAATATATGTTAGTTTTGATATTTGTTTTATTTTTGAGTCTTCAACTACATCTTGTGTATAAAAAATAAAACCTTCGTTTTTATTTTTCATTAATTCATTAAATTGATTTAAAAAATCTTTATTAGAATATATTAATTTAGTTCCATGTTTTTCAGTAATTTTTGGAAATAAGAATTCATCAGTTTTTTTATTATAACCATATATAAAATATGTCCCATGATCATCAGGTTTCATATCACTTAAAGATGCTAGTAAATTTATTTGAATTGAACTTTTTGATTCAATACCAATAGAGTTATTATAAAGTTTTGTAAGAAGATTATCTGCAAATTCTATTCGAGATTTTACTTTATCTTTTAATACATTTGTTGAAGTTGCTTTTTTAAAAACAATATAAGAGTTAATAGAATCCAGTATAGCACTAAGTCTAAGTCTTTCTTCATCTAAAAAGTTTTGTTTTAATTTTGAAGAGTCAAGTTTGAATTTATCATCAGCTTTTTTAATATGAATTAAAGTAATAATAGTTGAAGTTAATATTATAAATAATATAGGAACTGCAAAAATCAGCTTAGATAAATTCTTCTCTTTGAACATCAGATTTTAAACTCAGCCTCAACTTGTTTCGCGAGAAGTTCACCTTTAAGTGTCAAATGAGAATCTGCAACACACTCTTCTTTTTTTAGTTCTTTTAAGAGTTTTTTTCCCTCTTTTAAAGAAAAAAGATTTGTATTTTCTAATCTTATAACCACATCTAAAAAAGTTTCATCTTCTTCTTTTTTTAAGATGCCAAGCAATAAAATTTTTTTATTTATATCCACTTTAATATCCTTGTATAATAAAAAGCAAAGGCTATAAATCCTAAGCCCAAAATCACCGTAATTATAGCAAGTGAAGTTAAACTTGCCATTAATCCAATAAATAATGTTGTAATAATCCCTGCACTCATAAATACCATGTCATTATATGAAATCACTCTACCAAGGTATTTTTCATCACATTTATCTTGTAATAATGCATAGGTAAAAGACCAAAGAATTGTTGTAAATAATCCAGTAATAAATATAAAAATTAATGATATATAAAAATCAAATTGAGTAATCCCCCAAAGCATAATTGCAATACCTTGTATGATTAGTAAATAATGTAAGTTGTTTTTATTGATATATTTTGATATAAAAAATGGACCAATCATTAAGGCTAATGCTCTTGTTGCATTTGAAATTCCTATAGCTAAAGGAACTGATATTACATATTTATATTCATTTTTAGCAAGTAAGGTAATTAAAGTGTCAAAAGTGGTAATCCCAACACTAGCATGTAAAAGAAT